>JAABUQ010000439.1_pt1 | contig 95603 bp, 86 predicted proteins | sample 5560001 | NCBI WGS metagenome assembly JAABUQ01 (sample SAMN10711888, study PRJNA513371) | rock metagenome | isolation source: Antarctica rocks | place: Antarctica: Victoria Land, Finger Mt nord | collected 2015-12-18
AGAAAACGCGCGCATCATCCCTGCATCCCCATCCTACTTCACTGGCCGCCCCCACAGTACAGATAAATACCTCCAACTGCAAACCCTGCTCCGACGCTATCAACTCCTCCCCACCGTTCCCGCAGCCCTAGCCCCGCGAGTGGCATGGCGGACCGTGACCCAATACCGCATGATAGTCGGCGAGCCTGTGCGCTCATCCAAGTACCATAAGATAATCGACCTACTGCAGCGTCTCAACAGGATACATCCGACAGTCATGCCCCCGGAGCTAAAGGATGCAATGCAAATCTACAAACGGGATGTCGATCCCTTCGCTGTGGTGCGGCGGCCGAACATCATCGATGAGTACGGTAGAGCGTCGGGTGTTGGGAGAAGAAAGAGCAGTTCGGCCAAAGTGTATCTGGTGCAGGGTGATGGGGAGGTATTGGTTAATGGGAAGAGTATCAGTAGTGTATTTGGGCGGGTTCATGATAGGGAGAGTGCGCTTTGGGCGCTGAAGGCGACAGGGCGGCTAGACAAGTATAATGTTTGGGCACTGGTGAGGGGGGGTGGGACGACTGGGCAGGCAGAGGCGGTTACGTTGGGGGCGGCGAAGGCGTTGATGGTCTTTGAGCCGGCATTGAAGCCGGCTTTGAGGAGAGGTAGGGTTTCGCCTTTGCGCGACTATGACATGAAAATGCTAATGGGTTGGTGTTTCAGCTGGCTGCGTGACGAGGGATCCGAGACGGGTTGAGAGGAAGAAGCCTGGTCATGTTAAGGCGAGGAAGATGCCTACGTGGGTCAAAAGGTAGCGGGTGCATTTTCAGAGGTGTGTATAGTAAGCCCATGCATAAGAGACACGAAATTGTCAAAGCATTCTATTCAGATATGGCTTCAACCGAATATCAAAGTCCCCAGAAGGTTTTATGCTTCAGCTTCATCTGAAACCCAGAATCACGTAAAAAGAGTGGCAAAAGATTCACCAAGTCAACCACAAGGATGTAAGGGATTTGCCAACAAACCCTCTACCTGATGCATGGTCAACACTGGTTATCAAGATTTTGCTTATGGAGGAGTACAATTGTGGTGGCTGAAGTATTGTTTGCTGGAATCTGACTGGCCGGCTTGCCAATTCGGCCAATTGCTCGATTTCCTTTTTGCCCCTCTAACTTAACAGAGGCTGGACATAGGTCTGTTCTGTTCGTTAATCTCTTACCAATGTTTCCCTCGAATTGGCTCACAGAAGCAGTATCCGTCATTATCACAACGAGACGAATCACTGAGCGGGTATATGATGTAAAGATTCATTCTCATTTCGGCAACGCAGACTATATCAAGCTTTGGCAATGCAACGCTGGCACTGAATTTTAGGCATGCTAATTGATGGCTCTGAAGATCATAGCACCATCAGCTTTGTGAGCACTCCACTTCGCTCGGGCTGTTTCGCAATCGAAAAAACAGGCATGTCATATCATATCCTTGCGCTCATCCCGCCCTCCTCCTTTCAGGCCATGATGAGGATACTCAATCTCTGAAAGGCCAACCGCCTTTCAAGAATTCACTGTCCAATGAACAGACTGCTAGCATATGCCAGCAACGACGACTCCTCCAGGCCCGAACTCTCATATGGGTTTGCTCACACTTGAATCGCCTCCCCATCAGGGCTTGGGCTTGGGCTTGGGCTTCTCTTGCCGTCCAAACCATGACATCCCAGGTCTAAAGGTCAAGGAAGCGGTGCCACCCGACCATCCCTGATGAAATGTAGGGCGGACATTGTAGTTCAGCGGGTACTCCTTTTCGTCATACGTGAATGTAGGCAACATACCCTGAGAGGACCGATGCGCGGACAGGAAGTCACATCCCTGGTTCCAAAGCCACTCGTTTTTGGTGGGGAAATAGGTCGTAACATAGACCACCGTGGCGGTATCTGAAAGCTGCTTGTGAATGCGTTTGACATATTTGCGGAAACTGTTGACCCCAATGAGGTGTGATTCTGCGGCGTCGAAATAGAATGTCAGATAACGGAGACTGCTACGCCCCGATTTTCCGAGGCGTTGAAGCCAGGTCAGAAGGTCGTCGAGATGGGTCTTTGGCGGAGACCTGATTGTGAAGTGGAACTTATGGTGATGCAAGAAGAGTCCAACTGTTTCAGCCCGGATTTGTTTGCACGTGTTGAAGAGACTTGGTTCGTCAATAGTCCCGGATGGCGCTTTTGATGATGCGACGAGTTCATAGATCACGTTACGCAGCTCGGGCGGCAACGCTTGGAATCGGAATGAAGTTGGATTTTCAGGGTCAGGATCATTTTCATCGCGCACTCTCTTACACTCCTTGGCGTGCCTTCTCTTGACCTTCTTGCCTCTGAGAGCTCTAGATTTGGTTGTATGAAACATTGTGGGACGTTGAATACGTCCAGGCGACGTCAAGTTCTGGAAGTCCATGAGGCGTGCTATCAAATATGTCTTCGGTCCGCTAACCATTAGATCTCGTTGCATGAGTAGCCTCTTCAGCTCGTGAACCTTAAGACTATTGCACTCGGTCTCTGAAAGTCTCCTAGACCTTGAGCGAAAGGATGCAGCTTTGTCCAAGCGCTTGATCATTGCTTTTTTCGAACCATGGACTCTTAAGCCATGTCGTCTAAGTTGCACTTTCAGCTCGCCAACTGGAAAGCACTCCAATGGAGCCATGGTGTGTGAATGACTACTGAAACTGTAGATATCAACCTGGTGTTTTAACAGCCTCTAGCAAAGTGAAGGGGATCACTCACTGGATGTGGCAGATGTGTGAGGAGTCTCGACCTTGTTGTCTTCAGATAGCGAAGAATGCGTTCAGATTTGCTGCAATGATATTAATGAGGTCTTTGGTTGGACGAATGCGATGGGTGGTCGGAGAGGCTTTGAGCTGACACACGTGTTGAACTTGCAGAGGTAGGATGGGCAAAGGTTGAGGCGTGACGTGGTGAAGTGGTTCAGGATAGGATGAAGGCTTTTGTAGAGGCTGGAGCGAAGGTCTGGAGTGAGATGAACTTGGCCCAGCTGGATTGAGAATTGAAGCTATAGCTTCGATCTCTGCAAATCGAGCCCGATTCCTGAAGTTTTGAGATGATGCATTCCCACAAGTGAGACGTCAAACACTGGACAACGCAGACATGCTTGGCTGAGAGATGGGAGGATGTTGATTAAAAAGATTGAGAACAGAAAGTGTTGAGCGGTGGGGAGTGAAGATGTGATGGAAGTAACATGTATAGATGGTGGAGGGTTGAGTGGTGATGCCCTACCTGGTAACGTCCCTTCATTTCCGGCTCACTTCCATTTCTTGTCTCATGGTAAGGAGGGAACGAATTTGATGATTGTCCTGCTGCCTTGGCTTGGATGATGATGCCAAAGGACAAAATCCCGCCACACCCTTTTTGCTTACTGCGAGCCTCATAATGAAGTGAGAGCTTGCTCTTGAGTAATCTTTGATTGCTTTCTTGACACTAAAGGAAGATCGGAATTCCGGACCAATGGTACGACCACAAAGCCACGAAGAAAGAAGAAGGTGCCTTGGACATCGCTCAGGCTCTTCGGAGGCCTTCAAAGGTTCAAATGGAAGCGCCCGCGTTGTTCTCTACGGTCACTGAGGGTTGCATCGAGGGAACCACGGTCGGGGTCACAAATCAATCAATCAACTGCAAAGGAGAGTATCAAGAGTCGCTTTTCTCTACGAAACATCCTTGTGAGGGGAATCCCTAAACACGATCAACGTGTGCAAGTCATCAAGGAGCAATGAGTGCGGAGACATAGGTATTACCATTATGATCTCAATGGGTGTAACACAACACAGCATACACCAGTCCAACGCAATTCTCTCCTGCTGAGAGTAGCCATCACGTCGCATCCAGGCGAACTCTCATGGAGGCAATACACTGGAGAAAGTCGAGAAAGAAGACGTATGGCCTTTTCATCAATGTGCTGCAGTAGAAGGCCGAAGAATTCCCAGCAAGTCTTCGACGATTGTCGCCCTGATTCACTCCATGCAATCGCCTATGTAGAAGCAACGTAGAGGATATTATTGTAAGCTTTCTGTTACGACCAGCTTGACTGAGAGGTCCCTTGGGCAGCACCGGAACGCAGAGCGGGCAGTTAGACACAAGCTACGGAGTACGGGTGTAGAAATGCATCAATACTTTACCATATCCGTACCCTTTGTGGACCAAAGAGACCCTTCCCCTCTGGGGCAGGGGCACAGAAGGCTCATAGTCCTGCCGCACGATTGAACCGAGACTCCTAGTTTCGGCACTACGACAAGGAACCAATTCTTGGGACATCAATGTCCCTCTACGTCGTGGCCTCGGAGAACAACAATGAAGCACCCGCCCACAAGAAATCGTCCGAGCTGATGACTTAGAGATGGAACTTCGGCGGTGGCATGGCTTGCTGGAACCTCCGAAGTATTGAGAGGATGTGCGAGTGCAATAGCAGCCGACGCATGCCTTGGTACCTTCATGGGGCAAGGAGACCATGCAGTCAGATTTCATCTACTTTCCAATGCAGAGTCATGCATAGTCCAGGAATTGTAACGCCAATGAAAATGATCGGTCTTGGCTTAGAAGACCACCCCTGGGAGGGTGTGAAGCCAAAGCAGGCGATTGGAATCCTCGGTCCTGATAGTGAGGCCATATATGATCTGTGCTCAAGGCTCTCCGGTACAACAACAGATGCTTGTTAGATGAGTGAGAAAAAGCGACCCATTGCAAGACAGCACACTGCCAGCACCCGTTTCCCTTCCGGTCACTGCGTCCTGGCAATGCTGGCATGTCAGGATAGAGTTTGAGGCTGGAACGGTAGACGATATTTAAGTGGAGGTCCTTTCTCGTACCTGCATCAGTAGTGCGGCCAGGAAAGCGGCCAGGCGCCGGCATTAAACCACGAGATCTTAGTGATATACCAGGAACTTCCAACATCCGGGCACATACAAGGAATAAAGAAGGCAAAAGATCCAGGTCTCAGCCGCATTGTTTGTGTTCCTTCAAGTCTCTTCTTCTTCTTTTCAATTGGCTGCTGTGCTTCTTGGAGCATTGAAGCGAATGGTGAGGCGGTCGTGGGCGGTGCCACTCCGTTAGCTTCACTCTTTTCACGACCGATGAGGTGGTGATCGACGAGCGTCAAACTTCAAAGCACTGTCGATACCCAATCACCAGCCCATCGCCGCCTCATTAATACCGGTCTCAGGGCGCGTTTGCCAGACTGTTGATCTGCCTAGGAACATTAATTTGACGTTCTTACTACACAACATCCAACAATTAATGCCCAACTTTAATCTGGTCGCCGATGAACCATGTGGCATTCAGCGCGGCGAACAATCAACCGTATCTTATCCAATGGCGTGATAGTGCTAATTTCAGCCTGCCTCTGGAATTTCGTGGCAAACCACCAGGAACAGGATTCGAGAGGAAGACAACAGTGTTCCTGAGACTTCGCAGTTGCCACTTCAGCCTTGGCCGTCCTTCGCAAAACGAACTCGCAACGGAGCTGCCAAATGTCCGCTTTTCGAAGAACTTTGTGTGTGGTGAGACTGGCATACTTATTGCTTGTTGGCACCAACAAGTAGGGTTTGCCAAATTACGACCAAGTATTACAGATATTCCGTACCGTATCAACGCCCTCCTCTCGTGGGAAGATCGGCTGAGTGAGATGGTGAGACCAACAAGACCACCCATCCTCTCGCCCGGGCAAACCGAAACGAGTAGAGTAGATGGATTGACCGGGAATGGAATCAATTCTCTCACGCATTCGAGCTACGCGCGCAAAACTTTGGCAGATTGCGCGAATGAGGCAGCTGCGACCTGAAACAATGACCCTTTCAAAAGGAGTATTTTTGTACAGCCACACCGATTGAACCAATCACATCTCGGAAGTAACACCGGTCTGATATGTGTCATGTTTTCCCATCACCGCCAGATGCCAGTCCGCTGGATGGTAGAGGTCGGTCTATGACTCAGTGCATTTCTCTCATCCTACCAGTCTCCAACCTCGCAAGTCTGGTTCTCCGCAAGCATTGGAGCCAAAGGAGCCGAAGCCAGGCAATGGTCGCTGCCGCTAGAAGGCATTGAGTTCAATCCCAGCTGGTTCCACATTTTAATCTCCCCCTCGTCCTTCCCTATTCCCAAGGTCCACGAGGACGATGGATTTTAGTATGGAGTGCGGCCCTACGCATCCCATTCCCTCCATTCCCTCCGCCTCCATTCACCAAGCCTCCCCCTGCAAAGTACCGGTCCCGAAGTTCCCCCTTTCGGCGCTTGCAGTACTCTGGAAGTGGGATTTCCTTCCCCGTACGCGCGTTTGATAGACTTTCATAATCATTTGCTCACCCCGCATGACCTCCTACTCTCCAGCTTACGACCTTGGCAAGCTGAAACGTATCGCAACTTTCAAGATCGATCTAGTTTCTGCAGGCAGGCTCGAGTCCTTATGCTCTCCTACTCGAGAGCTGACTGAAATTCTGACCTGCATGAAGATTTTCACTCCTACCTGTTGACAAAAGTCTCGCTTCTCATTTCAGCCTCGAGGCGCTTGGAGGATCTTATGATTAATCACTATCTGCCGTGAGAAGAACGACCACCTTCTCCATCAGATTGTTTCGTTGGCAACCACAACCTCGGCTTAGGCCGAAAGCTACAACAAAGGATCGTGTTGGTGCCTGCATTCTGCCGATCCTGCCGCCCCGATACGACCGCCGCATCATTATTTCTGGCAATTGCAGAAGCCCGTTGGGTCCCAGGGCAAGTCCCTGAATTAGCCCTGCGTAACTACTGCAGGCTTACTGGTATACCTCACGATCCCGGTCTTCGCCCTACCCGGATTTTAAGTGGAAGACCTTGCATTCACCTCTTCTCAGGCTGTTTCTCCTTCACTTCCTTGCCCTTGACGGGCTGGAAGAACCCCTGTGCGGGACTTCTGGCTTTCATTCCCTTCCATGGATAATCACCACAGGATTTTGTACAAAACCATTCCTGCAGGGCTAATACTATTTACACACTCAATCGTCGGGAACATCCTTGGCTTCATGACATCCGTCACTGTTGCTAATCCTTTCACTGGGTGTGGACTCGCTGCGGTCAGCGAGCTGATGATCGTGTTGGATCTCATAGAGAAACCGCCTCACTTCTCTTCTACTGGTGAGGTTATTACGCTTTCAATATTGCTGTTCTTGAAACGAGGCGTTCGAATGGCTCTGACAATTGGCGCAGGAACTTCGACTACTTCAGCTCTTGGGTCCTCACTTTCATCCGCCGAGAATCACTCCTCTTCATCGCACCGCTACCAGAAGTGCCCTGAGCAGCCTCACCGACAATCTGGCACTTTACGCAACTCCACCGCTTACTCCCACGCCAGAACGGCTCGCGGCCTCCATCGACACATCACTTGGACAACCTCAAGCTCCTCGCATGAGTGGCATGGACGGCGACGAACAGGGGCGGAGTCGGTTTCAACAATCCAATCATCCTCGACCATACGCCCCCCATCCTCGTGCTGCAAATGCTCATCATGTCAGAACTTCGCCTAGCAGTGGCAGACAAGATAGACTCGAACCAGCCCAAGCATACCTAACACGATCTCCGTTGTCAGCCACATTGCCCACAGGATCGGGAAACCCTCAAGACATTGGGAGCTATGGCTACGCACATGGCCAACAATATTCGGCGTCGCAAGTTCACGCAGGAGGCTTCTCATACCCGCCAGAATATCCTCAAGATCCACAGAGATCTCAGCAATACCCTACATATGGGCCACAAATGACATACAATGTGCCTCAGCAAGTCCAGACTCAATCGCCATATCAACCACTTTCTCCGTATCAGCCACGCCAGTCAACAGCTGTCGAAGTTTTATCAAGTCAATTTGGGACACCGCAACAATATTTCAACACAGGCGGTAGCCAGAACGTGTCAGGACCTTCTGCATTACCACAGCAATATGCAGCGACACCGTATCAACATCAAATGCAATACAATCCCCAAGCAGATCTCGGACAGTCAGATTTGGCCTCGGCATACTCCGCTTTAGATTCCGAGATAAGTCCGGGGCTGGGTGCAGAGGTTGCTGGGCAGGAGGAGCAAGACGATGTGGGCCTCATAAGAGATCAATACCAAAAACTCTTACGAGAGACTAATGAGAAGGCATATCGAGGTCAGCTGATTGAAGGTGCGGAGAGTCTGCTACAAATGTCGGAATTGCTATTGGGCCGATGTGAAGCTCTGGGTATGTTGAACATTGCATGCGCCCTGAACCGTGTTGATGTTAGCAGGTCTTCACAGGGATGTTCAGGAGTTGCACGACGAAAGGCTCAAGCTTTGGAAGGACTTTAACAATTCTTGGCTTGCCCTTTTGCAGCGGCAGTTTGAAGACACGCAAAAAGACGCAGCAGGTGTCCTAGCGGCAGGGAGAAACATCCTGCCAGAAAGGACGGTAGTACGCTTAGCTGAGGAGCTGATACGGCTATGTGATGGAGTAGCCCAGCATGGACTTGTTGATTATGAGATGGGCGTCTGGGAGGATGAGATCATAAGTAGTAAGCGCCTTGTCATCCCGAACTTTGATATCCATCGGTGTCCAAGATCTAACGATCACTAGTGATCATGAAATGCAAGTCACTCTTCAACGAGGATGAGGCTAGTGCCCCCTAAGAACCGCCGACAGAGGGCACTGGCACCAGCCAATGCTTCTTTCAAAAAACCACCGGCCAACGCATCGAGGACCGGATATCATCTAGCGCAAGACCTTAAAGCAGACAGCTTTTACAAGGACGACAGTCAGAAACCACGCAACAGAATACAGTAACGCTACCACAATGTATCAATAATATCGACATGCGACACGATTGTACACCATACGCCACTCCGCTCATTTTGACTGCTAACTTCAACGACTACTTCGCGATGGGACGTTTCAAAACTCTCGTCCATGAATCACGGATCAGCCACATGAATACATCTTTACATCATAGACTTGTGGGCAACCACAAAAAAGTTTTCAATTCCTGTACAAAATTTGAAAATATCCACGGTTTGCACCGCGGTGTTTCCCATCCTCGCGATTTCTGGGCGGTTTAAACTCTTTGCTTCCCGCATTGGGCCGGCAGCATGCGTCTGGGTTGCATTTGGGCAGGGGTAGGGAGAGACGGAGATAAGGGGCAAGAGAGCGGCTGGCTGGACCTGCCTGAAAGAAAACTCTCCTAAGATTTCGGAACTCGAGCTGTGGTGGAATCGAAAGAGAAAAAACCAAAGTCGAATGGTGGTGGATTCGAGGAGAAAGCTCTCTGTTGCTATGTACACAGGAGCGATGCGGGCTGAGGAACAAGAAGGGGTTTCAACGCCCAAGCGCAAAGAGACGAAGGACGAGGGGAAAGCCGATACAAGACATCACGATATTGTGACACAGCAATGTATGTATGCGCATGACAATAGAGAAATGACCTACACTGGTATCCAACAAAAACCCTTCCTGAGACCATGCCAAAAATCCTTTTCCCATCCCTTCCATGTGAGACATAACCCCAACCACCACCGTGCATGAGCCCATCCCAACCCCCCAGCCCCCCCAAACACGAAAATCTGATATCAACCCACTCCTGCACTCAGCCTCGCACCGCCCTACTCCCGCCTAGGGATCTGCATCCCACGGGCCCTTGAAAATTGGGCCATTCAGGCTGCAAGCAAGCATCAACACACACACTGCGCAACCCCCTCGCGTTATGGGTACAAACCCCAAATTCTTACGGCGTAAACGCACCAAGACCGACGTGCATGCAGAATCTCTGATACTGATACTGACACCGAAACACCCCTCAGGCGAAGCACCGCTCTCACAAAGTCAGCCTGCGGAATCAAAAAATAGAAATCCTGCCTCCCTCGCAACGGAATACTTTCATGCGCATGGCTTCCTGCATACGATCCTACCTCACCTGACTGCAGCAGGGTTCACGACGCGGCGCATGGCATGATGCTAGTTCCGCTTTGGCGAGGAGTGTTGTGTTGTGCTGTGCAGGAAGCTGGTAGCGCGGCTGCGTGGCTGGGTGAGTAGGTGGGATGGCTTTTGGGGTTTTGCTGGGAAAGAGAGGGAGAGGTGGTTGGTTGGTAGGATTCTGGTGGTATTCTGGGGGGGGGAAATTGCGTTATAGACGCTGTACGACCTTTGCGGGCTCGTCGCCTTTTTCTTGGACCATTGCAATCTGGATTGCAGGAGTGTGGCTGCGGTGCTCGTCGTGGGGGTTTGATGTGTGGCCCTTGACTACTCCTGAAGAATGGCTGGAGGAGGGAAACCCCGCTCGGTGGAAATGGGGCATGGGACTGGCGGTTCGGTGCGGTGATGGTCCGCTGGGGGGAGGTGGCGGCGGCAGGGTGAAGGCAGCCAGACGAGTGGCGGGGAGAGACTGGGAGATGAGGACAAATGTACAAGCGATCACGGAAGTTCTCTAAGGATTTGAAGTGGAAAAAGGGGGAGGGACTGGTGAAGTCAAAAACGTGGCGAGAGAAGCCATTGTAGTGCGCAGTATGAGAGGCTTACTCTGCGACAGCTGGGATAGATGCGAGATCGCTCGGGAATCAAGGGGAGTGAGGAGTGAGAGTGGCTTGGACGATAGCATGAACGGGGATGAAGTCATACTCGGTGAACTACACACGAGCAGCAACTGTGCTCGGCGGAGGGTATTAATTAGATTTGATCTAGCCAGAACAATTAGCTTCTTCGCTCTGGATCGAATGGAGATTCAAGAAAAGGTCCGAGTTACCCAAAGTCATGCTCATAGAAACATCTGTATTCTCCACCATCTTCTTGAACTCCTCGAAGCTGATCTTGCCGTCGCGGTCCTGGTCCGCTTCCATGATTGTTTTGTCTACGATCTGCATGTTCAATTCAATCGTCAGCTTGGATGTGTCGATCAATATCCACAGCTCAACCTCTCCCCAATGGTCCCACCTCAGCCTGCTGCAATCCCCCCGAGCAAGATCCTTGCCAATCCATGACCCATTCCAAATAAAAGACTGATTTACCTGCTGCAATTGCTGATCCTTCAAATTGCTCCCCACCATCATCTTCAACACAATAAACAATTCCCCATTGCTAATATACCCATCCCGATCGATATCGTAGACTTTGAACGCAAATCGGAGCTTCTCTTCCTTGTTGCCCTTGGAGCTGAAGGCGCTGAGGCCCGACACGAATTCTTGGAAGTCGACGTCGCCGCCGCCGTCTTCGTCGAAGATGGCAATCATTCTGTGTCACAGCTTGTTACGGTGTGCGCGAGTAGGGGCAGGGAGGGGATGTGATACCTCGTTGCTAGGGGATTCGAAGAGACTTGAGGGAGGGCGAGGAATTCATCGCGTTCGATCGTTCCGGAATTGTCCTGTAGATTCGGTGAGCTTTATGCCTCGCACGAATCCTACGACCGCGTTGTTCGTCACACCTTATCCAATTTCATGAACCTCTTCTGCAGTCTGTCCACTTCATCGCGGTCGACTAAAGCAACCTCGGTTCAGCATGGCGACTTTGATCTGGGAGCATTGGAAACGAACAATTTGAGCCCTGTATTATGCTGTCCAGCAGCTGGCTGTTTGTGTCTGTCTTCCTCCTCCTCGCATCGTACAAGGCTGCCTGGTTTGCGTCCGCCACGGTTGCGGTTGCTCGAGGGTGACAGTCGTGTACTATTTACCGAATCGACCTTGTAGGCTTCACTAGGTCGTGAATGATGTGCTATGAGGTGGATGGAATATTGCGTGTACCTTTAATTGGGGACAGTGCTGGTGGTGCAGGATGAGTTTTGAGCGCCAAGTCTCGAATTTACTGAATACTTAACTAAGGTTTGAAGGAGGGGCATATAATCCAAAAGCTGCCTAGCGGCTCGGGTGGTGGGCCCCCTAAACTTCGAAAGATGAAAGTGCAATCTTCGGGGGCACGCATGGAAATTTTGTGATTGCAACACGCCTTCAACACGGCCAGCATCAAAGAATCAAAGTAATCAAATTCACCCCCATCACCCCCATTTTCATCAATTCCGATAATGCGCATCCCTAAATCATGAGCTGAATTTCACATCATGCCAAATTCACGAGGAATTTTCATCGTCCAGTCGCTCAAATACTCCCCAGAATCAACCGTGAGTCCACACACTCATGGGTACCCGAAGCCAGGCCGCCAATTCCAAATTCCGCCAACGTAAGCTCAACACAAGACAAGCCCTTTCCATCCTCCGAGAAGATCAAGTAGAATCCATCGATGATGAAGCCCAGCGTCATGTTCAGAAAGTCGAGACTGGTGTTGAAAAGGGCGAGGAAATCGTAAGTTCAAGAACCTGCAGCCTTGCCGTCTTGCGCCGTCATCTGTCCCTTTTCCCAAACCCTCGCCGAAAAGTGATGTTTTTCTGATCATCGCGTGTTGTTGCCATTCACCACTCACTTCACATTCCCAACCCCATCAACACACCACACATGAACAAATCTAATCAGCAAATTGACAGGAACACCATCTGCAAGCTGCGCTCTCGGCATCACAAGCAGCTGCGATCGGTGGCAAAGTTGCGCAAATTTACATCCCGACCCCGGATGCAGTGCAGAGCTCCATTCAATATGACAAACTCTATCCTCTCACTTACCAGCAGCCGGCCACTTATATTCGTTTTTCATCCACCGTAGAGGATTGCGCCGGCTGTCCGTATGACATGGACGAAGAAGACGATGCTTACCTCAAGTCCATGAACAAGAAGAAGAATGCATCAACGCAGTGCTCCGAAGATCATTTCGAGGAAATTGTCAACTGTTTCGAAGAGACGGCGCAACTGAAGCAGCCCTACGCTGCTGTAGACAGTCCGCCTGTGCTGCCGTACGAGGAAATAGAGAGTGGTCTTGATGACAACATCGATGATCACACGAGGCCTTTCATCAAGGAAATTTATGAGCACTGGAAAAGGAGGCGATTAGCGACTGGTAACAATTCTCTAATAACAAGCCTCAAAGTAAGCCACTGTCTCCTATACTTTTTGGTAAGTATCTGCTGACCTCGCTGAAGTTCGAGACTGGCGCCGACACTGACGATGCTGATCCTTACATTTGTTTCCGACGACGTGAGGTCCGGCAAATCCGGAAGACTCGTGGTAGAGATGCTCACAGTGCTGAAAAACTCAAAAAGCTCCGAAAGGAGCTTGAAGAGTCTCGAGAACTGGTGGCGATGATCAGGCAAAGAGAAATCACCAAGCGCGAGCAGTTGGCGGTAGAAAGGCAACTCTTTGAGCAGCGCACCAGTCTGAGGCAGGTCAAGCAGAACCTTCCCGATCAATATAAGACAGGGGACGATGACATTTTGATCAACCAAAAGGCATGTAATCACTCAACGAATTTCCAAGAAAACGTTTGCTGACCTACTGGTACAGAAAAAGAAACCGTTGGAGATCACGCAGCGTCCCCCTGGCGGCCAGCTTCGGTTGCCGCAGAGATCGGATGGTCGGTCCGCGGAGGCAGACCTAATAATCTTGTCAGAGCTCTTGGCTGCGCAGGGCAAAGAGCTCCAGGACCAAATCGACCTCAAGATTGCTCAGCATCGGCAGTGGAACGAAGGGTATGTTGATATGACCAAAGCACCATTGACCCCGCCATTGGAGGTTGGGGTCGGGTCGACTTTTCGTACCGCAACCACAGAATACTTACCTACACCTCCTGCATCGATATCTTCCGAGCAGTCTGGTGACGCTGCTGCTGATGCTGCAGCCTTGAATCAAAGCAAAGTCGATTCGGTAGCGGTCCGTTATGCTTCACCATCGTATGATGGACCCTGCCATAGTCAGCCTTCGTTCCGGCGGAGGTATGGGAGAGGCGGTCGATTGTGGATTGATCGGAGGGGCTTGCGGTTGCCGCCGAAGGATGAGGGGGACACGCCGATGTCGGATCGATTCAAGTACGACGATGATGAGGAGGAGGAGGCTCCAGCTTACTTATTCGACCCGTTTGACAGCGATAGCATGAAATTTCGGGCAGGTCTGTTCAGGAATACGCAAGCGGCGCAAGCACAGGCCTTAGCTAGGCGAGCCCAGATCGAAGGGCAGGCGGTGAGTTCGCAAAATGCCAACAACTCTGCTTCGTCAGGTCCCGCTCGTCCGGTGGGTGATTGAGCAGATTCTTTCTGGCTTGAACGGAGGTTTGCCAGTTTTTGGCCGTGAAGGCTCTCCTAGGCCTATGCAGAAGCCCATTGGGGTTTGAGATCGCCTGCTTGGGGTGGTTTGGGGCAATTCTTGTCCAAGCGAGTCTGCCGGCTCAGGGTTGTACACTGGACTGGTCGAACCTTGGTGTGAGGCATCTGCTCGAGAGTGTTTGCATGCAGAGGCAAGCTGATGGCGGCTGTACGATGAGCGTGTTGAAGGGCTTCAAGCCGTGTGGCATTAGATGGGAATGGATGAAGGAACCCGAAAAGGCCCAGAAGCCTAGAAGTCATGAGGTAAATCAGACTCCCATAGCTTACCTGACAGACTAAGGTAGCATTCTAACATTCACAACTTCCTCTTTTTTGCTTGCGTATCATTCGCGTCGTCATGGCGTGGTTCTCCAATTTCGGCAATCCGTTTGTCGATTTCTTCGGATGCCAATGCCAGGATTTCTTTCTCGCCGAGACGGACTTCAATGGCCATCCGATGCCGTCTTTCGAGATTAGTCTTCGTCAGCAACGCAATGTCTTCGGCAATTGTGGTGCTGAAACCTCCCTGTCTTTGCAAAACTATTTCCTTGAGTACCAGGCCAAGGGTCGTGTTCATAGACTGCGGTGGGTTCTCGAAAGGATCAACATCAATGTCGGCCAAAGAAGCGACAGCGTGCTCAAAGTCTTTCTGTTTCAGTAATAAGGCTGTGGCTGTAAGAAGTAGATCGTGCTCAAATTCGAATCCGAATTTTCCATCTTTTGAGGGGCGCATCAAGTCAAAGCCATCTTGAAGTACCTCCCAGTCTGCCGCAAGCTGGAGCTGTTACTTGTAAGCGTGCGTCTCGGCCCTATTGTGCTACTGATTACCCTTTGTTTCTTTTCACTCTTGGTCAAGGGACTGTGCTCTCCAACCACTCGGACTACTATCTCAATGGGCACCTCTACAACGTCCCATTGTTTATACCTATCCGTAACAAACCCATATTTCCGAAGTAGGTCAGACCGGGGCAAGTGGCCAAAATCGTTGTAGATCTGCTGCCCTTCTTTGATTTCATTTATCGCAATCATGCTCATGGATTCATCATTTACGACTTGAACCAGATGCGCCTGATGCAATCAGCATCGTTGCTGGATGCCTCAACGTCTCAAAGACTTACATTATTCAGGTCCCCGTCTGCGTTAAGCATGTCGGCCAAGGGTACCATCCCCTTATAGAACTCATGTGCTGTTTGGGACGAGCCATCTTCTTCGTCCTCGTCGGTATCATGAAGATGGTCAGGGTTCAAATCGAAGGCGTAAGCCATAATCAGAGTCGCCATCTGATGAGCCACTTCCAGCAGAGTTGACTTGGCCTCGGTGCCATCAAATGCATGGGCATATATCCCGAAGACAGATGCGTGATTGTGCACTATGGGGAGTAGATTTTTCACAAAATTGAGGTCGGCCGCATCTTTGCCAATTTTATCCACAACAGCGCTGCCGTGGAGCTCAGCTAGCTCAGATGGCGACCAATAGATGAGAGTGTCGAACTGGGCGTCGACCTGGGTGGGGAGGATGTTCAGATAGTGCCACCAGCGAGACTTCTCTGCTTGCCCATGCTCGTATATCAGGACAAGGACCAGTGAGTTCCATGGATCGAGATGATCGAGTAGCCCTGGCAAAGTCTGATTGAGGCTTGAGGTCTCGGTGGTAAGGACATCCGAATTGGCTAAGCTGAAGAGCTGCTCGTCTTGGTCGATGTCCTCGACAGCGACTGGGAATTAATCAGCAGGTATTTAGGCTAGGTTCTGCTGTAGTGTACAAAGTTGATGGTCATACATATGCCTCTGCCCACGCCTTGCTCTCGCAGATCAATTATTCGTATCTTGGGATTGACATTAGTGCCGGGCTGATTATGCAGCCATGTCAGGAAGGCTTTGGTCTTCTCTTGAAAGTCTTCAGTGGCAGCCATGTTGCCATACTCGGAGACAAGCAAATGGTAGCTTCGGCATCAAATGGTGGTGGTGGTGGTGATGAGGAAGAAGGGTGTTGAGGAGCCGTAAGGTTGCATTGTTACAGAGTACCTTACTGTATTTGTGCCGGATCCCAAAAAGAGGGTCCGAGATTTGTTGCGGGACCCCACCAGACATCTCCAAAAAAACAGCCCTCGCTTCAACACCGTCATTCCTTTTCTCGGCCCTCAACTCGACTTCGACAAGTATGATTGCAATAGGTCTCGAAGGGTCCGCCAATAAATTAGGGGTTGGTATTATCCTGCACCCCAAATCCGGCGGCTCTGCGCAAATTCTCTGTAATATCAGACACACTTTTGTCTCTCCCCCTGGCGAAGGCTTTCTGCCCAAAGACACTGCGAAACATCACCGCTCATGGGTCGTAAGACTTGTCAAGCAAGCACTGGCAGAGGCCGGAGTTGGTGTCGAAGATGTAGATTGTATTTGTTACACCAAGGGGCCCGGCATGGGTGCCCCCTTGCAGAGTGTAGCCATGGCGGCGAGGATGCTGGCGTTACTGTGGGACAAGAAGATGGTAGGTGTGAATCACTGTGTCGGTCGTGCGTCTCTATCTAGCCCTGTTTGGCTTCGATCGCGCGGCTGAAAGGCATAGCTAGATATTGAGATGGGCAGAGAAATCACTGGAGCAGAGAATCCAGTCGTGCTCTATGTATCTGGTGGCAATACGCAAGTCATAGCGTATGCATCGCAGAGGTATCGAATCTTTGGGGAAGCCTTGGATATCGCAGTGGGCAACTGCTTGGATCGATTCGCACGGACGCTGAGGATATCAAACGACCCAGCTCCGGGCTACAACATCGAGCAGATGGCGAAGAAGGGGAAGCATTTGCTAGATCTACCATATACGGTCAAGGGCATGGACTGCAGCTTCTCCGGTATACTAGCCAGTATTGACATTCTGGCCGAGGAATTGGAGCAGAAACCTACTGGATGGATGGACGAGGGCACAGGGGACGTGATTACCAGAGAAGATCTGTGCTTTAGTCTGCAAGAGACAGTGTTTGCCATGCTGGTTGAGATCACAGAGCGAGCAATGGCGCACGTTGGGTCTAGCCAGGTGTTGGTTGTAGGCGGAGTGGGGAGCAACGAAAGATTGCAGCAGATGATGGGCATGATGGCTAGGGATAGAGGAGGAAGCGTTTTTGCTACCGACGAGAGATTTTGCATCGACAATGGTATAATGATCGCGCATGCTGGTTTGCTGGCCTATCGGACAGGGGAGACGACGAGTTTGGAAGATAGCACATGTACGCAGAGATTCAGGACAGACGAGGTCTTCGTCACATGGAGAGATTAACTATCTACTATACTTGTTTTTGTTAAGCTGAGATGGGTTGAGCGGTTAATGCCGCGTCCGAGAAGCCAGTGCAATTTTCCCGTATGACAATAAATTCAGGCTGAGACCAGAACGGAAATTCGATTTCGTTACATTTTGTATTCCAATCAACCGATGGGGCGACCCCTGCGGATAGGATGGGAAACTCTGGTTTCTTATGCAAGAAGGTAGGACGAAGGACTTGGGGCTCTGATCCTCGGGCCGGGCGGGAGAAGACCACATTGAGAGTGGCATAGGCCGTACAATCTCGTAGGCAAACAGCAGTGGCCGCTATAAGGGATGGCACGAAGACTAGTGTGGAGTGATGGCGAGTCGACTTCAGAAGCTAAGGTCGTTAGGGTCGCGGCGACTGCCAGAGAAAAGCGCTTCGTTGACTGTGCCGGTTCTGGGGCTCTCAAACCTCCTCTGTGGGCTTGTAGACAATTGTCGTTACATACTGCTCGTTTGAAGTCAGCAAGGTGGCAGAAGCTTGCAAACGCTCGGGGAGTCACTGACCTTACGTATGTAGCGAGTCGTTATGCTTGTGGCAAGCACATTGTTCTTAATGCTGCTCGTGGCCAGATGATTCAGGATCGTGTGGTTGGGCATATTCAGGACGCTGCTATCGTCTTTCATCGGCGTCGTACCGTTTAGAATTGATTTGCCCAAGAAAAGCGGGAGACCAGGCGGATCGGAGAATTTCTCGACGGTGCGAGAAAAGCGTTGAAAGCGGTTTGGGTGCTCATCTTTGTCATCGTGAAGATACGGTGGTAACTCTTTGCCCCAAAATACAGGCTCGGCTTTCACTTCTTCTTCTGGCATTTGGGCTTTACCAATAGAGGCGGGTGCATGATCTTTTGCCTCTGTGCCTTCTGGGAGTAATTGGGGTGGAAAGATGCCCTCAGGAGCCTTTTCTTCGGGTTGAGGTAGGTCGTCAGCACTGACTTCGATATAGTTAACAAGGATGTTGGTATAGTCTGCAGCGGTGGGGAGTTCTCTTGCGAGCTGCATCTCTCCATCGACAATGAATTTGACATGATGAGTTCCGGGAGGTAACTGGAGGAGCGTCGCGAGGAACCCGGTGGCAGGACTGTGTAGAATAGTGTCATCAGCATGGACTACAGCGATGAGGAGGGGGAATCAAAGGTCTCCACATGCCACGATACCCCGGCATTATGAAGAGAAGGAAAGGACATGTGAGGAAGGCGTCGGGAACATGCATACTGAGCAAACCAAATACAGAGTACAAGACAAAATCAAGGAACGGTCACTCACTCCCTGTCCATGCGGTACTTTCTACTCCAATTGGTAAACGTCCCCGTAACATAGACCTTCTCTCCTCCATGCTTCCAGTACAACCATGTTGGGACAGTGGCCCGTCCATCCTGATAGGAATCCCCCAGCCCAGTGAGCTCATTGCCTAATTCGTCATCTTCAATGGTGGTATTGCTTATGGTGGAGCTTTGGCGAGGTAATATACCGTCGACATCGTCCTCATGCAACGCTATCGCACCCTGAGCATCAAGGATCGGGGAGCCGGGCGTATATGGCTCCTCTCCAATTGGCAGAGGCAAGCGTGGAGGAAGGCCAAAGTTGGAGTGAGGAATATGATTGGGATCACGCGGAGGGCCAGACGGCTCGAATTGAGAGTCAGGACCTCTCTGGCGTCGGGGATCTGCTCCACGTGGCACTTTGACAGGGGTTGTCTTGTGCTTGCTCCTTTTCTTCTCATCCTCGTGGTCGTCCTTGGACCTGTGTTTGCTATGTTCGTTGCCCATGGTTGAATCTAAGGAGTCATGGTTGGGCAAAGTAGCGGTGGGAGAGGAAGGATGTGATGTTACTTGGGTGTTGGGGGTGCCAGCCGAGGAGTGTTTGTGGAGGGATGAGGATTTGGAATGGATGGTAGAGGACCTGGAGCTCGAGTGGTTTGCTACGGGGGACGAAGGCATTTCCGCCGGAGATTTTGAAGGGTTATTCCCCATCTTGTTATGCACATATATAGATAGTCGAAGCGAAGGGTTTTTGTGTGATATAAATGATATCCAGAATGTTAAATTGGTCGATAGGTAAAATGAAGAAAGGTAAATGACTAAGGTAACAGTCGGACGCCATTGAATTGAAGCAATTCCTATGGCTTCGGTTCATTTTTCCGCCCCGCAGTGGAGTTTATTTTTAATCCATGCCTCGATTCTCGATTCCCAGTGCAGTCAACAAACGTGACCATTCCCTGTGCTGATACCTGCCAATGGTAGAAACAACGATGGAAATCTTGCTTCAGTGATGGACTACCTGTCCACCACCTTGGCTGTTCTCTACTATCTCGCCTACCCCATCTTGTACATCCTTCGGCTCATCGTCCTCGTCCTCGCGACAATAGCGGCACCCATCATACACCTGGGTCATTATATCCTCCACGCTTGCTTGTACCCATTACACATCCTTGGCAAATTCGAAGTAAGTAGCCAGAGTTCCTGGCTTCGTGGTAAAGTCAGCAACTAAATTCAACAGACGCTGTACATCTACTTCGGCGTCGCAATTGTTGTTGGGGCTTTGACGGGCACAAGCTTGCATTACTTTTCCACTTTCGTGATCACGGCTTTACAGCTTGAGCGCACACGAGAAGAAAAGCCGGGTCGTTCGGTGGCGTCTTATCGAGCAGAAAAAGTGGAGAAGCAGGCCAAGAAGGGTCCTCTACGCAAGCTCCTGCTTCCAGGCCGAACTCGGCTGAAGAGCGATGTTGCGGTGAAGAATGAGTTGCAGGACTGGCAAATAGGGAACGAAGAACGCGGACGGGGGAGAAATGGGAGTAATGGCTTGATTCCCAACACTATACTTGAAGAGGACGACAGCTCTGAAGTCGGCTTCTGAGTCAATGGAAATGGTCGCGTCATATCATACATGTCCCAAGCTGGGTAGTGCGCCAACGAGATGCCGATGATTTTGCGCCTTATCTGCCACGCCCTGATGCTTGAAACCCTGCACCCTTGCAGCTGACGCCTTTCATGCGAGCCTGACTTTCCCTGCCGCCGAGATGCGTCGTCATATCATCACGTATTCATATTCAATCCGCTGATGAACAGCCTCTGCATCCACAACTGACACACTCGATGTTCTGGTCTTCCTTCAGCTGATTTTGGGGTACTCGGCATATACAGGTAGCATTGAAATTGGTTTCTTTTGTTTGGATGCACCGTAGACAACAGAGCTAGATTAGGTTAAGTCAGCGTTGGTTCGTGGCAATGTACTGCATTCGTTTGCCTATACCTTCTCGTAACCTTGCTTCTTCCACTTTGCGATTAGGTTTGCGTCAGCGTAACCATTCTTGATTAGCCAGTCGTACAGCTGTCTTGTAATGGCTTCTTTATCGTAGTAGAGGTCATAAATGTATCTTGAGCCTGTAGAGAAAAGTCGTCAGCCCTGCGTCGCTTTTTAGAGGACCATGTGTGGAAAGAAGCTTGCTTACGCTGATGGCTGATCTGAAATATTGGCCACAGCACCTCGTGCCTTTTCTTGCCTTCGTGCGAAGCATTTTCAGCGTCTTTCATTTTGTTGCCAAATTCCAGTAGAGTGTCTTCGATGTCGTCAAAGCCATCTGGTGGTGGTTTGCGGTTTCGTGCTGATCGGACTGGAGGCATGTTGCCGCTGGGTTTGATAGGTAAGGAGACGGACTCTCCCAGTATTTCCGACGATTCGAGGTGTCTCGCACTCGAATTTTGAGCAGAAGGCGTTGTCGTGGCAGAGGATTTAAATTGTCGAAGGCTTGTACTTGCTCAGCGACTAGAATCCATAAAATAGGTAGGGAGAGAGGATCTAAAGAACCCTGCGTCGCTCTCCCGCTCCCTAGCGCCAAACTCTAAAGGTCAAAGGTCAAGTGCCGTGGAGAGCCCCGTTCCTTGCCTCTCTCGACCACATCCATCTTCAAACCCTCAACTTAATGGCACGATGGTAATTAACGCTACATATCTTGCGCAGACAACGCGCTCCTGCAAGTCTCGATTCCACCAAAGGGAAGGATACTATTGCTAACATACCTAGCGGCGAATTGGCAAGATGCCAAACGGAGAGTCATTATAGCGTACCGCCAATGGCTAAGAGCTGTCGGTCCACCTCCGTCCACGCCGCCACGGGCTCTTATTGATGGGGAATCTCTACAGGCACCCGAAGTGCAGCAGATGTACTCGCTCAACATGCCTGTCTCGCAGCTACGAACGAAAGTGCGGCAAGAGTTCGAGCGGCATAGATATGTCAAAAAGCTGCCGGTGGTGGATATGCTATTGTTCCAGAGCCATTCGGAGTTTCAGGTATGGCAAAAGCCTCTGGGGAGGGCCGGTAGACCAAAGTAGCACACTGTCTGCAAAGTGACAGGGACAATAATATATGCGGACTTGGGCGGATACATTGTATGTGCTGACAAAAGCCAACAGGAGACATTGAACTTCTGGAAGCAAATACCGCATGTGATGAAGTACTTTCGAGAAACAGAGAATCCTACTGCCAGGTTACCTGACAATTTCATGCAAGCGTTTCTTGAGGTAGAGTGGCCCCATCGTTTGTACATAGCCTCAAGCAACGCTGACAGTGTTCTCCTAGGGTCGCAATTGAGGAAGGCATTGGTTATGTACATATTATTCATGAATTCATTCAAGCTCGTGTTATCACAAGCCACCCTCTATACTACCCCATACTCCCAAATTTAAGCCTGCATGCCCTCTGCTTTCTTTGCATTGAATTCATCTCTAGCAGCCGTGAACTTGTCGATTACAACATCACACAGCTCCATCAGATCATCAAAGCCCTTCTCCAGTGTATCGTAGACAGTAATGCCCTCTTAAAGCGCCGATTAGCGGATTACTGAAGTAGAGCAGGGAGGTCAGATCGAACCGTACGTCTGTATCCTGAGATTCATCTTCGCTTCCGACGGATGCGGTATCGAGTATCCACAAAGCTCGACATCGGGACTGTACAAGACTTAGCGGTATCATGATTTGCACACATCTGGCAAATTACTTTTTCATGATCATATATCTTAAAGCATTGCCCAGGGTATGATCTTCATCCTCGAATTCGAATGAGGCTGCAGTATCGCTTGCACCTGGCAACTATTGTATGCAGATTAGCCCTCTTCATACTCATGCAAAGAGGTCCTTGGACGGCAATGGCGTTACCACTCGTATGCGATTGTCGTTAATGTCGATAAATCCATCTTCAGATGTTGCCTCAACGTCTCCTTCTTTAGTGGCAAGATTATTCGCATCTTGAGCATCCTCCATGTGCTGGTCCTCATGGGCGATAGCAGACGGCATATTCGACGTATCTGTTAGCTGTCCAAGACTCCTAATTGTGTGGTACGCAATTCAATAAAAGTCGTTTGTACGAGCGTTTCTGTATCTTGCCTAGTGTCCGCCCAGATCAAAACTTTGTCCTCCGCATTACACAGACTTTCACCACACCAAACAATCCAATCCAGGCGTAACCCTCACTAAGATTCAATCCAAAGAAACACTTCAGAAAAAAACTTGCCAATGGTAAGTGAAACTTGTCCTGTCCCCTTCGCAGCATAATGATTGCCAACATAAGTCAAGCGCGCGGTTCTCTACCAATTTGGGTGAGGTCATAGCACATTTTGTTAGCGAAAGATGGTGTCGGAGATCTTTCTATATTGAAAGACGCCTGCATGAGGCACAGGGACAGTTTCCGCGCCGCATCGAGGCAGATGTGCACCTTCGCCTACGATGCACTTTGCGTCGCCTCCAGAGACTGAGTACGAACATACACTTCGACGACACAAATGATTGAAAGGAAGTGAAAACAGAAAAGGGGCGGTGGCCAGGCAGGAGGTCTCGATCAGGGGCAGATTTTGACAATTGTTTCAGATCGGTTACAGTTTCACGAATTCTATCCACCCAGATTCCATCACGAACCCTGACTTAGAAGGGAAAAAGCCGTCCGAGGCTTGCGATTGGCCCGCGGGGGAGGCTTTAGGGGAGGAGATTCCAGATGCATTGCTCCTCTTTTACTTTGAAAGTTGGAAGTAACAGGATGACACCTACGTTCCGGCATCTTACTGGCTTAGTAATTGGAGGAGGAGAGGTCTGTGGCTTTCTGTCGCCACCACCATCTTCTGGCCGTCTTTGAGACCATGGTGTCAATACAAGGACTACTAATCCACGTAAGTTCAGCCCTAGCAAAAGAAGTTCCAGTGCTTGGTGATTCGAGAGATGTTCATGCCAGCAAAGGTGACAACAATGACTGTGCTTGACACGTCTCCGTTCCACTCAAGCTGAAATAATGGTCACCGTCGATGCTTAGCATTACGCTTTTGGAACTGAGAGGCGTGGCACCCTAGTCTTGTTTATTGCACTCAGCCGTCCCTTAGGTTCAGGCTTCAGCAACAGGATTACTTGGAGGCGTTTCAACTCCTTCATGTCTTGTCCCGGCCAATTATTTTAGCATTATGAACGCCGTACGGGATTTCGAGGAAAGCCGTTCACGGTCAGTCCCAAGCGGGAACAGCAGACAATTGGTCCAGTGCAGCGTCCGCACTTCACAGAAACAATTTGCCTTCCCAATAACTAATAAATTGTTCATGTCATTATCTAGATTGTGGCCCGTGAGTCAAGTCGCAAACCCTAGAGTTACTCTACGTACGTAGCAGCGAACCAAGTCGCAAAAGATTATGAAACTTCCATCGACTTATAACCGCCCCAAATACTCCCTTACCCAACCCCCCCCCCCTCCTTCACCAACATCCGGCCGCCCACAACTCGAAACCCTTCCACCTCCATTGAGCCCCCGTTTCACTTTCTTGCCTATCCACCCCCGTCTTCAGCAACAATAACACCAACCTGTCCTCACTCGCGAGGCTTTACCCACTGTGTCTCTTCAACCAAGGAACGCTGCTCTGCGTCAGAGCACAGCACTGCCTTCCGTGGTGACTTATAGGAAGGGCAGACTGAGGCTCACTTCTTGCATGTTTTCGTCGTGGCCTCTTCATACTGTGGACCACAGGCCTAAGGACCTCGCTCATCTGCAAGCCTTTGTAGCTTGCGCTCCTCCTCTGTGGTTGTGAGCGCGCGCACCGAGGCATACTGTTGATAGCCTCGTCGTTCGAAATAGCAACATAATCTTATCGGTCCTTCATGATGTCTACTGCTGTCGCAGCTCCGCTGGCTCCGCCACCGTCTGAGCCTGGCTCGAGTCCCCAATCTACATTTCCAACCCTCGCTCCTTCGACGCATACCCCAGCTCAGGCCGAACGAAATTCCGCATCAGCCACGTCTCGTACAAATTCGCCCAATGCACCTATCATAATTAGGGAAGGAACGGCGAAACAAAAGGTGTCACCAGAAGGAAAAAGGTCGCCTATGTCGTAAGTTTACACTTTTCAACAATAAACCTCCATCATGTTGTTGTTACCTATGTTCCCTCCTGCTCACGCGGCTTACAGCGCAAGGCATGCTCCCAAGATAGTAGTCAAAAACGAACCCTCCTCGCCGCCAGACGGCCCAGCTCCTCCAGGTACAGCCAGACATCGACCTCAAAAACTCGACTTATCGTCAAGCATCTCCCAGAGTCAGACAGGGACGTCGAGGCCTTCTGCTCCTTTGACTGCAAGGGATAGTAGTGGGCTTGCTATGCACGATGTCGGTCTAGCTTGCTTGTCACCTGGATTTCAGACTCAAGATCCTACTATGCAGCAGCAGTTACAAAGAAGCATCTCCGTGCGCGACCAGCAAAGACACATAATCGAGTCAAGACTCCAGAAAACGGCAAAGCCAACTGATCCGGACGGAAGAGGTACGACGGAAAACCCGTTTGGCAGCGGTATGAAGACACCTTCGACCTCAAAGAAAAGGCCACCGAACGGATTGTCCATCGTACCTCCATCTCACGAACAATTCGCCAACGAGCGGGTGATTCAATCGGCCCCCCTAAATCAGAGCTTTACTGGAAGGCATCAAGCCCATCCCATGACCCGACATTTGCAAAATCAGCCCTCCAATCTCTCGAACACGTCCCACATCCATCACGTCCCTGCCACCCAAACAGCTAATAGACTACCACCTATCCATGACGTCTTCGCCGGCGACGGCCTAGGTATGCATAGAAGAGAAGGACAATACAATTCAAACTCTAATTCTAATTCCTCCCACTCCAATCACCGGCCTACGTTCCCCTCCCCCGGGCAACCTCCTCCATCTTCGAATCCCCAAGGTACCAGTCGAGGACGAGATTACCGCTCAGCAGAAGAGGCTGTGGCCGAAATGGCCGGTGGTCGAGAAGAGCTCCTCCCAAAGATTGTTCACTACAACGGCAACCATCCGCCCACACCGCCGTCCCCACCGACGCAAAGTGGCGCAAACCCCAGTAAACACCCATTCAGCCATGTCAATGGCGAAGGCCTCAGGAGCGGTAGCGGACGAAGGCGACCTCGTGCAGAGTATGAGGGAGATATGGGCACACCTCCTCTGGGCAGTGGTCCCGAACCGCGTCGGGGACCATTCGGTTTGGGTATTGATAGCCCAGAAACGCAACGAAAGAAGAAGGAAGAGTTCCTCGGCTTGTGTTCCAGAGCGTGGGAGCTTTTCCATTCATAGGCTAGTGTGCATATCATGTGGGAGAAGAAGTAGCCTCGGCGTTTGGGTATTTTCAAAATCCCTTGTCCACACTTTACCACCGAGAGTCTGGGACGTCTTCTTGTTCTGCTAGACAGATGGTCTTGGTAGCAGAGGTGGTTTCTAGACGACAGCATAGGTGCGTGGAGGGACTAGGCACGAAGGGGTAAGGTATTAAACCACGTTGATGTTGGATAGGGGAAGCATCTCCTGGATATCATGATTCTGTTGCAATGACGGAAGGGAAGTGTGTAATGTCAAATACTACTTCTGTGATCAGAGGAGATGCTGTCTTCCATGTACTCTCTCGAATTTTGTGATCTGGGACTCATTTGCTGGAGACGAGAAGACTCTCAGCGTTTTCAAGAACGACAATGCACATATCTTGCAGTGTGTGTATCGATTAGGGTTTGGAGCAAAGAAAGTGAACATTCGAGCCAATCCTTCCCTGGCCACGATACGCCTCTGCTGAAGGGCGAAGAGTGGCGTATGAGACGCGTTTCTGATCCATTCCTTGCTGAAGCGCTGACACGAAATTGGCGTTCAGCCAATGAGCTTGTGGACAGGCCCAGAAGCTGAGGCAATGCGAACTTTGCAGCAGGAATTTTTGCCACGGCATGAGCTGTGTAAAATGCCCATGAATTCAAATGTAAAGCAGGCCGTGTTATTTGCATTAGATATCGAGTGTATCCATCTTGTGGTTGTGTTAGCATAACTGGGCACTTGGGGTTAGTCCTTCTACGGAGTACTTTAGGTACATACAGTACTTCCAGAGAGTGGGGGGGATGGAAGTTCCTTGCTTCACCTTTCATTTCAATTCCCCTCGTTCCACCTTTTTTCACACTTTCCCCACCGTCCACCATTAATCATCCACCATCATTCTCCCAAGTACACCTGTTGCTTGTAGCTCTCAACTTCAGTATCATAGCTTTACATCAATAACTTCGGAACATTGCCATTCGCTGTTGTTGTGGGGCTCTCTTCCCATCGCGCACAAATCGGATCCATCTGGAAGACTCCGCCCATCTCCGCAGCGCTCAACACCTGTAACACAAATCATTCATAACATCCGGACATCGTCTTTCTTGCAGGCAGCGCTTGGATTTGTGCTGTCTGATCAATAACGGCGGCTCTCAAGCATCATAGTCAGCGTTTGTGGACACGCAAGTTGTGACCTTCAGTACTAGCGGCTCGAAGATTGCACCCAAGCCGCAGCGCAATCATCACCCACATCCTACACCACCCTCGACGCTCTTCAGACTTTGTATGTACGCGTCGTACCACCTCAGCATCTGATTTGAGGTCGCAAGAAGACAACCCGCCGTCGCCCTCGATGGCGTCGACGCGTCGTTTCCAAATCTTCCAAGATCCCAGCGCTTCCGACATAGCACCAATGCAACCACCGCCCACATACAGCTATGGACCAGCCATCTATTGCGACGCAGCACCGCTGCCCAACCTCTCTGCAACTCAGAACATCATCTTCAACCCTCCATCAAACGGTGCGAGCGGGCGCTCCCCACTCAAAACCATCCGCCAACCAAGCACATCTCCCCCCAAAGCCAATACACTCCACAAGCAATATGTCTCGCTTCCTCCTCCGCAAGAACCAACATTCAAGACCGACTCGCCTACCAAAAATGCAAGTATCCCAGCGCACGCTCCAATTCTGCCACACAAACCGCTTCAAGCTATCTTCACCACCTTCGCGAGTAATGCCTTAGCCGATAAAGAGAATGCAACACCTTCATACCATAGCGACAATTTTGCGGGATTTCCAGAACCTGCCTATGGCTACAAAGCGCCTTTGAAGAGAACCCTCTCCATGGCAGAAAATTCCAAAGATCAAGATCCTGGATCGAAGAAGGCACGTTTTGACCAGTCCTCTGCGCCTCAATTACCCAAGTCACAGAACATGCCACTCTTGGTAGACGATGGCAAAAAGCCTCCTTACAGCTACGCAGAGCTTATCGCGTATGCAATTCTTCGATCCCCAGACCGTCGCTTGACCCTGGCCCAGATCTACACCTGGATCTCGGAGTCTTTCTGTTACTACCGGGCCTCGAACAGTGGCTGGCAGAACAGCATCCGTCATAATCTGAGTCTTAATAAGAATTTGATCAAGCAAGAGAGACCCAAAGATGATCCGGGCAAGGGCAACTATTGGGCTATCAAGCCAGGTTGCGAGTCATTACTCATCAAGGAGAAGGCGACTCGTCGACCAACGTCCTCTTCAGGAGCCAGCATGAAAAGCTCGTCCCAACAACTATCGAGCGAGTCCCACATCGCGCCCAAGCAGCTCCCTCCTGCACCTAAGGCTCATGCTCCGGCGACGGAGGCTGTCGAGCCTTCATCAGATGCTACGATTTTAGCATCCGACGCACCTTCGTCATTGGATGATGAGGCCGAGCAAATCAATACCATGCCACCACCGGTATCACGCCTACCACCCTCTTCTCCACTGCAAGCCATCCATTCATCTCCGCCAGTCGCCCCTCATTCTCAACAACGTGATGATACACCTTCTCCCGCGATCGATTTCGGGCCGCAACCGTCTAGCAGCCCTGGATCAAGGAAGCGTAAGCTCGCTGAAATGGACGACAGCGGGTACTTTTCGTCGCTTAACTCCTCAGTGACCAGGCCTTACACCCATCCAGGACTTCCTCATTACGATCCTGATAGGTCGAGGATCAAACGTGGGCGAGCAGAGGAGGAAATTGTTCGCATTCGCTCTTCGTCCCACGATCTTAGCCCAAGCAAGAGTCACTATCTCATGAAGAGGTCAACGCCATATCTGGTCTCGTCGTCGCCTGTTCGTCATTTCGACACGGCACTGATGCTCCCACCCCTGACTCCAGCCTTCAAGCTCGAAGCGCCCAAAAACCCCCCTGCGTCGGTTTCACCAAACACCAATTTGCGGAACCACCGCAATAAAATTAGAGAGCTCGTCGGCTCTCCACTAAGAAACAGCAGCCTTCTGGGTGAAGAAGTTTCTTTCAGCCCTGCATTCAACATTGTCGATGACGAAGAGTACCTGTATGGAGATGACTTCGCAACGGGCTTTAATGTCTTCACCGACAACAATGAGCGTGATTATCGTCGTCCTTCAACGTCTCCTCTGAAGCGATCTGCCCGGCGTGTCCGCACGGATCGTGCCAGCAAGACTTCCAATATCCTCGCTGACGTGACGGGCACAAGCTTGAATAAAGCAACCCCGTACGTCTTGCAGCCTCTGGCTTTTGAATCGCCCCTCAAGCAGAAGTCTAGCAAATCTCCACTTCGCTTCGGAAGCGATATAGAAGATCTTCCGAAGGAAGATCTCTTCAGTTTTGATATCTTCGACGATGACGAACCTGACGACTTCGGCGGCTTAGACATCTTGCAGGGCTTCCAGAAGATTGGTGGCACCAAGCCAGGTGCTGCACCAACAAAAAAAACCTCTAGGCCTTCTTTAGGCTCCAGGAGCCACACTTCACGCTTCTAAGCGACCAGCCGTGCTCCCACATGTAGCGCCGAATGCTGAGCAAGTCGCTTTGAAAATTCTCCGCGCAGAAACGCCATAGTGGACGGACGTCAACGCTGCTTCTTATACAGCATACTGTTCTCAAAAACTTATACCGCTTTTTGTGGACGACCGGGCGTTTCTTCCCAGCCGCGACGTCTACCGCATTTTGAACCCTCCTCCATGTTCGAGGAGTGCTACGTCGATTCCGTTTGATGATGAGCGAAATGTCGGAAAGTTCATCGTATTGTCGAGGGACTAGCTTCGAGAGGGTTGCAGGTACTGATGAGTACACCAGCGGTACGATCATCTCCTCTCGTGGGTCGAGAGGTCGTTCATCACGGATTCGGGATGGGCAATTGGGAAGGTGGAGCCCAATACGAACGTATACGATGAGCAAGATAACGACGGATCAGCGATATGGCGTTTGGGGTCTCACAGTTTAAGCTTTTCACGACAGATTATCAGAGCATCCTTTCATGTATTTTACGAAGCCCTGCGAAGAGGCGCGTGCCCTTTGTGTCCCTGGCCCATGCAATGCAAGTGACATTTTCATGAACTCGTTTGTCTCTGGGTATCATCCCGTGTATGCTCTATGCAGACCTCTTATCTAAATCCGGCCGCTGCGTCGCCGGAGCTGTCGACGATGTTGCGATGCACTCCTCAGACCATACTCTCAGCACAGACAAAGCAATATCTACTGTCCCAACGTCACACCACCCGCAACCCCTCCATCCTCCTCTCCTTTCTCACTTCCCGGCTCCCACTCCCACTCCCACCCACCACCAACCCTGAACTCCCTCCCCAATGCCCCAACAAACCCACTCACATCCACCCATCCCCTCGCCTCCTCCAACCATCCCGTCACCTGCCCCAGCACATCCCCTTTCCTCTCCCTCCCCGCAAACTCCGGCACCTCAACATGATTAAACGGCTCCTGACTCGCCTTCTTGACGCTATCATCAATGAGCACCGTGTTCCACTGCCCCCACCTCCCCCCTTCACGCCAGGTAGGGTGACGGCGCTGGATCGCTGCATCGTCCCAAACGCGGCTGAGGCGTTTGTAAACTTGTACGCGCTGGGAGTACTGCTCGGGTGTTAGGTCCAGGGTGTCTCTTCCCCATTCTCCCAGAAGGAGCGCCCGCTTGGGGGGGGGAAAGAGCTGCTTGCAGATCCCGGAGACGTTGTGCGGGGTCGCGGAGGACCAGATGAGGATGTAGTGCTCTCTGAGGCAGTAGGAAAGGAAGGGGTCGAGAGATCGGCGTGGTATGTAGCCTGTGGATCTTCCGGGGCGGTGGAGGAGGGTTCCGTTGAGGTCGAGGACTAGGAGCAGGGATTGTGATTTTAATAGGCGGGTGGGTGGAGTGGCGGCCCGAGTGAGGTAGGGTGAGGTAGGTTCGGGGGCTGGAAGGGTCTTCATGGGGGTCTTTGTGCGATAGGAAAGTTTGGACTTGGTGGATTGGGAAGCGGGTTTTGGGGGGGTGGACCGGGATGATACTTGAGCGTTGGATGAGGCATGATATAGGTTGGGGAAAGCAGGCTCGACATTTGCTTGGCCTGAGAGTGGCTGCGATGAGTGGATATGGAGTAAGTCATGGAACAAGGTAGCGGAAGTCGGATCCGGCGACACCTGATCCAGTTGTGATTTTCTCGAGCGGTTCCGTTTTTTCTTCGGTTTCTTTGGGGGGGAGGCTCGACGGGCTTCGGTGTGAAGGCCTCGTAAAGTAGAGGGAGGAGATCCATGCCATCGACCTCTTTGGATGGGCGGTATCTCTCCGGGGCTGATCGTAGTCTTGGTTATGCTCCCTTCGGCTGACACAATGTTGTGGTCTCCTCCTGTTGGGTCGATTACTTCGTGAGTAGCAGCCTTCGTTTTCGATCTCGGTGGTCCGCGATTGTAACATTCGTTGGTTGGGGTGAAACCCTGGCCTGACTGGTATCTCGATATCTGTGCAGAATTTTGAGACGATACGAAACCTTCTCCGGGACGATATCTAGGAATGCTCCAGGGGTTGTGAGGTCGCACGAAATCCTTTCTCCCGTGAGTGGTAGTGGGACGCTCCAAGCCGAGAGGAGGAATCGGTAGAGCATTGTATGTTGGTGTTGTGGCGGGAAACCTCCCCGGAGGAACTTCCTCTACAGCAGTCGACTTGGGTTTTTTGCCGTCGTCTGCAAGTCTCCCTTTTCCCCTTTTAATGGCAGGCTTTGTTTGCTGTAGGTCTAAGCTCTCGAGACCTAATGTCGCGTGTGAGTCCATCTTTGATAGTCGGAAGATTCTAGACGATTGCTGTGCGCTCATGTACATCAGGGGAGCGTATGCGCTCTGTATAGATTAGGGAAGGGTACTCCAGGTAATTGACATGTTCTGGCTGCTTACCATCAGGAGGACGTAGAAGATTAGCCAAGATTGAGGCGAGTTGTGTCGATACTACCTTAGGCAGCATGAAAGGCGAGCGATTGCCTTATGAAGGCTACTATCATATCAGGCATTTGATTGGATGAGATAGTGACCCGAGGGCCCATTGATGCCCTGTGCCTGAAATGACATGCATTGACGCTAGCATTCGGCCCGCACCCTATTTTAGACTTTGGCACTTCCGACTGTTCGAGATCTTCGGCCACAATTATAGGTTTGTGGCTGCCATCTCTCATAACACACTCGACCCACATCCAGCTCATTGCTCCCACTTCCAATCTTAATCACTTTGGGCTTTCAACATGTTTAAAAGTAATCCTACCTTGGATGCACATCAGCTAGGGGAGATGCTGAAGAATGGTCGCACACCAGGTGAAGGAGGACTCACGTACTATGAGCAGATCCGCGCGAGGCGTGCAGGTAGTGATGAAGAGATGACCGCGGAGTTACACTCCGATGCGAGCGCTTCCGAGGAGGACTCAGAGTCTGACTCAGAGTATGAAGACGACAACGACGAAGATGACGATGACGCCGACACCCAACACTCCCCGCGCAGCGAGGATGTGGTGGACGAAGCTGGAGAGGTTAGCGTTAAAAGACTGCTCAAAAAACTGATCCCGCTAATTACCGCCGTAGTCTGAGTTAGCAGAATCCTCCCCTGCCAACGACAACGAAGCAGCAATCATTTCCTTCGACGCCCTAGCTAAAGCCCAAGAATCCCTCGCTAAGCGCAAACGACCCAACACCGACATCTCACAACCAAACAAGCGTTTCCGATCTGGCGATGCGTTTGGGGAAGCCGACGAGCGCAAAGCCGGCAAGAATGACGTTCGAGACTTCGTCCGCCCGTCCAAACACGCCCCGGCCGAACTCTCCTCCAAGAAAGCCGTCTCGAGAAAACGCTCCGTAGTTCCGCTTGCCAAACCCGACATCCGCGACCCACGATTCGAACCCATCAGCGGGCCGCTCAACGAACACAGAACAAAGCACAATTACGCCTTCCTCGACACCTACCGCGAAGCCGAGATGGCGGAATTGAAGGCTGGGATCCGCAAGACCAAGGACCCCGATGCGAAAGAGAAGCTGAAGCGTGCGCTGTTGGCGATGGAGTCGAGGAAGAAAGCGCAGGAGACGAAGGATAGAGAGCAAGAGGTGCTGAGGGAGTATAGGAGGCAGGAGAGGGGAAAGGTGAAGGGGGGAAAGAAGCCGTTCTACTTGAAGAAGGGGGAGCAGAAGAAGTTGGCCTTGGTGAAGAAGTTTGAGGGCTTGAAGGGGAGGCAGGTGGAGAAGGTGATTGAGCGGAGGAGGAAGAAGATTACGGCTAAGGAGAGGAGGGGGATGCCTGTTGCGAGGAGGGGAGTTGAGGAGGCTTGAGGGTGGAAGGGACTGAGATGTGCTGGACAAACACGTTTGTGATGCGAACATGAAGCGACCTCTGGTGTTCGTAGCAGGGCTTGGTTGATTTCTAGCGACGCGGCTGCTGACGACCGCCTGAGACTTGAGTTTTGTGCATCACAAACAAGATTAGTAATGGAAAGCAGAGAAAGCCCTCCCAGCCTGTCCTTGCAGCTCTCTGATACAGAGTTGTCTCCATTGAATGATATATAGCCTCCAATAATGGGACTGAAAACCTCAACCGCACTCTTCAGTCTTCAGTCTTCTTGTAACGTCGTCTTGGCTATTCTTCACCCTCGCCGTCTCGATGAATCTTCCATCTCAACAAAAGGATAGTCTCAGTGAGGCGGTTTGGAAGTCCTGCACTCTTCGCGTCCTTTGTCCATAGGGTCAAGCCCAAAGACATCGCACTTCTTTCAGCACAGTGTTCTTCAAGTGACGGCTGAAGGGTCTCCTACTGCCTGACGTATTGGAAAAGACAATAATCATCTATCACCGACGGTACAGCTCCCTGTCCCTCTCTCTCTGCCTATCCCTATCCCGATCAGGGCTCCTACTCCGTCGCCTCGTTCGATCCCGATCTTCATGATCCCTCCTGTCTCCACCCCGTCGGTCGCCCCGCTCATCTCGCCGCTGCCCATCATCTCGACTTCGATAGCCTTCATCGTGACCACGCCGTCCGTCGTCTCTCCCCCGCCCTTCGTCCCTTCCAGCATAGTCAGGAATGTATGTGTCCACATTCGGCACGCCGCCAACACCACCGCGTGGTCTGCTCCTCGTGGAATCTTGGTGAGGCCTATCTCTACTATTGCTGTGCGGTCGATTTCCTCCGTCATAGCCCATATTACTTGTAGGTGGAGGTCTTGGCGGCAGTCCGGCCTCCTGCGCCCAAGCAGGTCTACGCGAAGGAGGCGGAGGTGGGCCTGCAGGTGGTGGTGGAGGACCTCGGTTGTCGTAGGGCGGGGGGTACTTGCGATTGCCGTAGTCATTACGTCGTGGTGGATACGAGCCGTCGTGAGGATATCCTGCAGTGCCTCCTCGAGGTCGAGTATAGCCATTATTGTTTGGAATTGCACCACTACCAAAGTCTCCATCTGGACCCATACCGACAGTACCACCAGCGGGAGCAGGCGGTGGATTGGCTTTTTGCTCGCGGAACTTTCTTCGATCTAATTCGTGCGATTCTTGGAAATGAGGGATGTCGCTGGGCTTGACTGGCAACGGCTCGTTCTTGAAGTAAGGGTGTTCGAGCGCGTCAAGTGCATTAATCCGCTTTCGCCAGTCGAGCCTCATAAGTTCGCCGAGGAGGGAAATGAAGAGTGAACCTTGGTCCCGAAATTCCTGTGAGAGTCTGCTATGTCGATGTTGGAATGTCTTCAGGCCGTCACAGCCTGGGAGAGAGCTCCAGCCCGGCATATTGTCTTCAGTCGGTGAACCCACCAGATCGAAAATCTTGTGTATCTGGTCGACATCGCTGTTGCCTGCCAAGATAGGTCGTTTCTTGAACATCTCTGCAAAGACACACCCCACACCCCATATGTCGATAGCAGGCGTGTAATATCGAAGTTGCAGAAGTAACTCGGGAGGTCGATACCAGCGCGTAACGACAACCGTCGTGTAAGGCCTCGTACAGTCGCCATTCCCATTTCCTGGCAGTGGAGGAGGGTCATCGTAAGGTCTAGCAAGCCCGAAATCGGCAATTTGAAGGATACCATCGTTATTGATGAGTAGATTTGCTGCTTTCATGTCACGGTGAAGAATCTTGCTTCTATGCAGATATGCCACGCCCTCAAGCAATTGCAGCATATAGCATTTGATGGTTGCTTCGGTGAATTGGACTGACGGGTTTTCGAGGAGACCTGAAAGATCATGATCCATGTATGGCGTGACCATATAGACAGTCGCTTTCTTCCGTCCCTCTCTAGGACGCTCCATTGCCATCTCTTCGAGTTTCAGCACATTGGGATGACACAGCATCTTTAATAGCTTAATCTCCCGCAGAGCGGTAACTGGAAACCCATCTTTCTCCTGATGCATTAAAATCTTCTTGAGTGCAAATATCTGCCCATTTACGCGTGACTCTGCTTTATGCACCTCTCCAAAGGTCCCTTCGCCGAGTTTTGACATGATAATGTAATGCTTGATTGGGGAGCAGCCGTGGAATCTCTGCTTCTTGCTGTCGTCACGTGCGAGTTCGAGTGAGGCCTGAGCAGCAGACCGCTTGCTGCCTGCAGCATCACCGTTCGGAGTTCGTCCATTAGGGTTGGGGGGTGAGCTTGCCATTGTATAGCCAAGATTTGCGGGTCATCGACAAAGCCCAGGGTACGTACACATTAGGGACGAGCGGGAATAGGCTGACAGCAAGGGCGAGAGCGGCGAAATGCCTTCGGCGGCCAGGCAGGGTAAGATCTCGGGGTAGTACGCTCGTGTGCGGAACGCGCGTTGGTGGTCGACTCAAGGATCTCCAGCGGTAATGGAAGCAACTGAAGCAGTGATTGTTTGAATGTAATGGCTTCTTCAATAGAGAAGGGTTCCGAGCTGTCTGCAAAAAACAGGATTGGTGTAGGTTGCGGAACAATAAGTTGGCGGCATTGAGAGGGTGAAAGAAGAGGCCAATCTGTTCCCCTCAGTGTGTGGATAGCTGTGAGACATGAATAGAATAATAGCGATGTCTTCTATTCAATAATGTATAGACGGGCCATTGCGATTTGGTGACGGTGATGGCGGAAATCAATACATGTACATAGCTCCGTTCAAGGACAGGGATCTGGATTTTCAAGAGCTGCGATCCCCTCAGCCGCTCTTCTATGCCACCTCGACCACCATCCTCCTCCGAAGGTACTTCATCCCTCGATAGTGTGTCCGGTGAGAACCTTGTGAGGATCTCAGTAAGTGGTGTCCCTGTGTATGTACCATGTTAAATTGAGCCGATGTTGACTTGTCTACAACAGCAATCATGGCCGGCCCTCATGGAAGCCACCCAATCCACGTTCATCCTGTGCGTAAATGAAGCTTCAAGTCTCACGACTCAAGCCTTCCAGCTCAGTTTCAAGACTAATTCATACTCCAAATCCTAGGCGCGACCGCTTTACCGATACTCGGCAACGCTCTTGGGCGCCTCGATGTGGTTCTTCGTAAGCCCCAATTATTTCAGAAGAGTAAAGCTGCCGTTGCTAACAGTCAAATAGTTGATGTACCGCGCGAAGAAAGATGGGCCGGTACTACTGGGCTGGAGGCACCCATGGGAACATTGATGGCATTCGAGGCAGGCACTGCTGATATTATGAGGGAGTTTTGAATCGGTGCACACGGCTCGAGGGCTCTACAAAGCATCACATCCAGCAAATATTGAACCAGACAACGCATCTCATGTGGTGCTGTCCATAAGGATGGCCATTATCAATCTAGATGACCCAGAATGCTCCAGGACACGAGCATGTGGATCTTACTCCTCCATCACTCCTATCTGAACCACCTCCCTCGGAGCTGTGGGTGCTAGGGGGAAGAATGTTGTATGTTGTGCCTGGACTTGCTTGCTTTCTACTGCGGCTTGTGGAAAAGATAATGCGAGACTCCCCAAGCCTCTCCTCCATCATACGCAAACAGCTCAGCACACGCCATGTAAAAGATTTGCCACCTGTAGAACCACATTGATGCGTTCTTCTTCCCGTAGGTTTCCTCCAGCTGCGGCCAAATTTCACTCCTGCTGTCGTTCATTTTCGATAGCCAGTCCTGTTCCATGTCAGCATGCTTACACAGACGCCTTCAACCCCCTTCGTCGGATCGTTGCTCACCTCACATGTATGAGCGTAATGCTTCCCACTGACCCACCATTGCTCTTGGAGCATCAGGTCTTTCTGGAAATAGTGTAGCAGGTCCGCACTTGGCATAGTCCCTCCGGTGAAGAAATGTGTGCTCATCCACCCATCCTCAAAGTCATATGGGCTCGTTCTGTGGCAGAAAATATGCACAAAAAGCTTGCCACCTGGCTTCAGTGCTCTCGCGATCTTGGCCATTACGAGCTCATAATTCTTCATGTGTTCAAATAATTCAATAGAAACCACTCGGTCGAAGGCTCCTTTATCGAACTCGTAGTCCACTACATCCCCAGTCATGACTTTCAAATTGGTCAATCCTTTTTTGCTCGCCTGCTGATCAATATATTCCTTCTGTGTCCTTGAATTCGAGAATGCCGTCAAGTTGGCTTTGGGAAAGACCTCAGCAAAGTAAAGGGCGCCGGATCCCCACCCGCATCTTTATTGGCTTGTCAGCCATAGTCGCACTCTTTCAAATAAGACATCTTCCGCACCCTAAGTCCAGTATGCTCATACCGTCCGTCAACTCGGCTTTTTCTACATAAGTTTCCAGCATTTCAATTTCCGCCTGGCCCAAGGTTTCTTTCTCCGCAGGATAGAGGCAGCAGCTATACTTCATGCGCGGTCCTAAGCAAGCCTGCAGCACACCGGTACCGACCTCGTAGTGCTGGGAATTTGCGGTGGCAGTGTCAATAGCCATGGGCTGCTTGCGTAAGGCCTTGACATATTGCATCTTCCTCTTGTAGCTCTCCTCGAGGGTCGTGGATTGGATGGACATAATTCGCTCTCGAAGCTGACGACGTATGCCATATCGAATGACTATGTTGGGCAGATATCCTCCGTCTAATACCCAATCTGTTGTCGGTCAGCCAAATTCCATGTCTGTGGAAGCATCATCGCGGATGGCTGAATAGACCATAATTCATCGTCGTTGCTTTGTGCACAACCAAACTCCGTTTCTTGTGGTCAGGCGCCTCGCTATCTCTAAGGCGGGTACAATAGAAGCTCTGGAATCACGAAAGAAATGTAGCAAAGGAGAAATGTTGCGGCATCTAAGATGTAATGATTGTGAATTTCAGTCTATAAAATGCCGTACGTATTCGTATTCGCGCCACAGAATAATGTAAACATCACAACGTCACGAAGCAAAGGCTCGAACAAGAGCCGAAGTCTAGAAACTTGATTCAGTGTGATTCATTGACGTCTATGTTCGAATTTAATTATGAGTCCGTGGAAGCTATCTATATCCTCATCTCGGACAGCAGAAGCTTGTACTGTTTGCTCTTCTTACGTCGGCGTGGCCAAAGCATGTCATGGACTCGTCCAAACATGCGCGCAAGCCACGGGAAGATACGTCCCTCAGCTATCCATGCGCAGGCAAATCCGCCCAACACCAGAGCCAGAAGGAACGTCTTGAAGTCAACAGACATTGGTGTAAACTGCATCAGATGGACAAGCCAATCCGCAGGATCAAGCAGTAAGTAGGCTGAGACGAGCGAGGCAGCCACAATGGTAATTACAAACGGTACTTGCAACGATTAGTTGCGCGTTGTAATATCTGAATAGATTCGCTTACGGTTGTTTCTCATGGATTGCCGAAATGGAGGACCAACACTGAGTACGATCCCGGATAAGACATACTGGAAGCACGAAACATTAAACAATGTGGTGTTCTCGGAATTCTTGATGTTTGATTTCTCCGTGTTCAGCTTGGGCGGTTTGAACCTGTATACTTGATCAGCCGAGAACAGCTCGTGCTTAGAGAGATAAGTACCAAGGCTGCCGTTGCACAAATTCGAATCCAATCGCTTGTACGAGTATGCAAAGTAGAATTTGACCCAACAGCGGTGTGAGGACCTTCCGGGACACCAGACTTGCTGTTGGTCTCTTCCGAGATAAAATAGGATAAGCACCGGTCCAACCCACTGTTGACTTGTAAGTAAATAGCAATACCAATGCACGAAAACTGCTCACTAAAGATGGCCACGGGCAATACCAGAAATATGTCGATGAAGAGAAACTGTCGGAGATTCAGCCAAGTATGAAATTGGGTTTATGGGGCTCTGCATACCTGGAAATCTCCCAAGTTTGACGCAGATGCGTACAGAAAGCTGACCGACGTGAATTGGATTGCAGAATATAAGCTCATATATTTGAAACAGCAAAAGCTTGTAACAAGAGCCGCTCGCCCTTCACGAATAACTTCAGGTACGCAGGAGATGTCGAATACCCGGCTGGTGAAAGGCGCTGCCACGGATGCTTCAGCCTCGGACAGAGAAATGCCAACATCTGCTGCCTTGAGAGCCCCGCAATCGTTCGCACCATCGCCACAGAAGCCGCAGCAGTAGTCAATGCTCTGCATCTTTTCAACCAACTCATGTTTCTCGTCTGGTGACATTCTTGCAAACACCTGGCCTCGGACAAGCATTCGTTTCAAAACCTCTTCGCCCCCATAGTCGATGACCCACCTGAAGACATCTCCACTCACTGCAATGGAGTAATTTCGAATGTTAGACATGTCGGAGGGCAAAGACGCGTCACTCTCTGCAGGAGGCGGTAGGGGCATAAGAGTCTGCTCGTCTAATTCGAGGTACGGATTGTCGACGCTCTGCCACCTCAAGCGAGCTTTAGGATCTCCATAGTCACTTTCAAAGAAGTGTGGGATAAAGCAATGAGCAGTACGTTCAATGAGATTGCACTCTCTCGCAACACTGATTGCAGTCAAAATATTGTCCCCAGTACACATGACCTGTCTTATGCTAGCCGCATTCAGCTCGTTGATAATCCCTGTGGTTGAGTCTTTCAATTTGTTTTCGAAAATGATGAACCCTAAAAATTCGAGTTGTGATTCTGCATCTTGACGTTTCATCTGCTGTACTTTCGCCCAGCTGAGTGATTTGATATGTTTAGTTGCGCAGGCGATGACACGGAATCCTCTATGAGTGTAGTAGCCAAGCAGTTCCTCGTAATCAACAGGAAAGCTGTCAGGGTTGCATATTTCTCCCATGCACTCAGGTGCACCCTTTACATAGACGTCACCTCCCTGAGACCCAGATTGTCCAACTACAACACTGGCTCGTCGTAGCTGTGACACAAACTCAAAGGACTTCAGGGTACCCAGTTCAGTCGGTGGATGTTCTACGACATCTTCGCCGGATCGCTCCAAATCGTACTCCATGCCATGAGGCGGCCTGGCAATCGAAGATGGAGAATTAGTAGCGTTCTCATTGGTGATGCTGGCCTTTTGCGCGAACTCCTCGAAAGACCAAGTCGTAAATTCAAACATCTTGACGTCTAGAGGGTCGCCAAGAAGTTCACCGTCCACAGATCGTAACGAGTGGCAAGTAGCCATCGTGTGCAGGACAGCTTTGTGGATGTCATAGTCCACAGTTGGGTCTCGCTCGTAAGCAGCGCCAGGTAAAAGCGTTGAGGGATCACCCGAGACTTCACTGAATCTCATCGCTGGTCGATGAACTACTCTGACTCCGAGGACGTCGAGGCCGTCCTCGGTCAGGGTACCAGTCTTGTCGAAACAGATGACGTCTAATTTGCCCCCAATGTTGACTCTTTGCGGACTAATGCAGAATATGTCCTTTTTCTTCAACCGTGATAAGGCAAAATTGGTGCCGATGGACAGAGTTGCGGGCAGCGCAGGTGGTACGACTATGGTGATCAGGTCCAAAGCGCGTACGATTATCAAATGCCAGGCCAGCTTTAGGCGGACGAAATTGACGAAAGATGCTATGAATCCAATTCCAGCAACTCCGGCCATAACAGATATATATCGGAAAGCATCCTTGTAGAATTTGAAGCCGGAAGGTTTCGGGAACAGCATCGAACGAACGAGTGCACCTTTTGTCGTGTTGAAGCCAGTCCTCACCACAATAGCCAAAGCCACGGCCTCGTCATCCTGTCCTTCTTGTGGCCGCCTTGCGCGAATAATCTTCGTACCGCTAAATAAGAAATGTTTTGCTAGGTCAGGGTTCATTATGGTTGAGCTGAGGTTCAGCAGCTGCACGGCTTCGTCGGTTGCTGCTATCTTGGACACAGGTACGGATTCCCCGGTGAGCATGCTCTCATTTACGATACAATCTCCAGCTAGCAAAACGCTGTCACATGGAAACTGTGTTAACGAGGGATCGGAAACCTCGTAGACATCACCGGGCACGAGGTCGCTGCTCGCCACTTGTCGCCAAAAGCCAATCCGTAAGACCCGTACCTCACACTCGAATTGTGAGATTGAACGGAGACGTTTCATGGTAGTCTTGGTTTCAATGAGCGTAGTGGTTATGCTGACGAGCGATATCAAGAAGATGCAGATCGCATAATAGTAGTACTGGTCAAGGGACCAGAGTATGAGACTTGCGATCTGGAAGATGTAGAATGGATGAAGAACTTCGTCCACGAGCAGTTGGGGAATGGTCTTTTCTTGGATATCGATTTGGTTTTTGTCGAATATTTGCTGCCGCCTGTGGCGTTCATCGCTGTCCAAGCCTAGCCTCATAGACTTCACGTTCGCCCACGCAGGGTCCTTCCAGTCGCTACACAAGACAAATTTGTCTTTGAGAGGATGATAGCACAGCCTAATATAGCGGTAATCTAGGAATCGAAGATGCTCCATGACAGGATCTTCGTCTTCGTCATAATCGTATGAGAAGCCTTTCTTCTCTTTCGCGCCAAAGAGTGTAGACATAGAATATCCATAAGACACTTCCGAAATGTCTTGTACAGTGAGCTCGCCCCATTGATTCTGATCGCTCTTAGTTGTGGGTCTCAGATTCTATCGACAACAGAGCGATCTCACCTCGATGACTACCCATTTGCATCCTATTAATGGCTTTGGTGACCCGATAAGACGGACACGCCACCGTGGAAGCCATCGAAAGACCAAATAGCCTAGCCCGGCGGATAAGATACAAATTATGGAATAAAGCGCAAACCCGAAAGATCTGGTTCCGAAGCCCGCGACCACGATTGTCAAATCTTCAGCGACAATGTATAATTTCTGGCTTGTCCTGGATTCCTTCCCTGCACCACTCGCATTACTCTTTGTAGAATCGAAACGGGAGAGGAGAGGGTGGTCAGCAGAAGTCCTGGAGTATGCTGAAGATTTGCGTCTCTTTGGCGATGTAGATCCTGATTCTAAATCGAACTCCGAGTCCCCGTCGGTGGGTTTGCTGACATTGCCATCTTCATCTTCCTCGTCTGCAATTGCTTGATTTATCGACCATTCGGGAGACTCATCCTCTTCCTGGAAGTAAGTAAAGCTTGCTACGGAATCCGCTCTTGGACGCCGATGAGCGAAACCTGTGACACTTGAAGGAATGCTCTCTGACATTGGGCCTGCAAATACCTGAGTAAAGTCAGCTTAGCTGGGGAAGTTAGTTTGAATAGAGCTTGGGTGGCCCACTTCGTCTTGAGCCATTCCGACTTCAGACACAAAGCTGGCACTGGCTTGACTTTAGAAATGCCCGAAATGCGATCTACGGAAAGCCTCACTTGCTCATATTTGAGTCCCGACGATACAAGGAACCGCTGGTGTGGCCATTGCTCCGAGAAGCACTCCGACCAGATCGAGTGATAGGTCGTGGAATCGAACCATCCATCATGAACCGACTGACTCAACCCATCCCATGCAGCAACTTCAAGACTTTTTGCCCTACCTTTGAGACAGGTATCCGCAATCAGTAGATAGCTCCAGGGGATGCATCCTCAGTTGGGAGGCACATGACATCAATGGCTCGGCCTCTCCATTGCCCTCGGCTACTTAGTCTCCTGGCCCACAAGTCTCTATCACAAGGAGGTCAGAATCTTTGAAAATGAGTCTTGAGAATATGTAGCACTGGAATGACCAATCATACGTGCACGAATAGATATTAGTCGTACCAGTCTGGGGCGAATTGATGAGCAGTGAGAAGTTTGAGAGGTGATGATCGATATCCCGTCGGACTTTGACCGTTGAATTCGGGCCGTAATTCAGCCGGAGCACATTTCGCGCGCCCAACCTTCTTCACCCACCAACCCACTTGCTCTTCACCGTTCAAAATTTTTGTCCCACTACCCATCTTCTCTTTCAATTTCCCCCAGATCAAAATCTCCCCCAACGGTCATCCAAGTCATCCAAGTCATCCAAGATGTCGGAACCCATTCGTAACAAGAAACTCGACCTACCCACAGCACCGTAAGTCCTCAACACGCTCCCACCATCAGCATCAATAAGTTGAATATTCTCTGTTTCAGGACTCCTCAGAACACCCCTGCCAACAATGCCCCAATCTCATCACACGCACAGCAGCCTAGTATCGCCAGCATCAAAGAAGGTTTGTACCCTGCGTCCAACGTTCATCCGGTGGGAAGTTGCCTGACTGATCGGGTTGCCTCTAAAGAGGATCTTGACCGTGCTGCTGCCGCATCCATCTTCGCGCAGAACCCAAAGCTAGTATCCATGATCCAAGGTAAACTCGGCTCGCTAGTTGGACGATCATCAGGCTACATAGAGTCTCTCCCCGCACCTGTCCGTCGCCGCGTTGCTGGTCTCAAGGGCGTGCAGAAGGAGCACACGAAGCTGGAGAGTGAGTTTCAGGAGGAAGTCTTGCAGCTGGAGAAGAAATACTTCGCAAAGTATACGCCGCTCTACGAGAAGCGCGCAAAGATCATCAACGGTGCTTCGGAGCCAAGTGAAGCCGAGATCAAAGCTGGTGAGCAGGATGATGAAGAGCAGGAAGAGAGTGGCAAAGCCGAGACTAGCGAGGAAGGCAAGGCGGCGGACCTGAAAGGAATCCCAGAGTTCTGGTTATCCGCCATGAAAAATCAAATCTCGCTTGCTGAACTGATTACGGATCGCGACGAGCCAGCATTGAAGCATCTGACAGATATCCAGATGGAGTACCTTGAGCGACCTGGCTTTCGTCTGATCTTCGAATTTGCAGAGAATGAGTTCTTCACTAACAAGACCATCACAAAGACATACTACTACCAAGAAGAGAGTAGCTACGGAGGAGAATTCATCTATGATCACGCCGACGGTGACAAGATTGATTGGAAAGTCGGCAAAGATCTTACTGTGCGAGTCGAGAGTAAGAAGCAGCGCAACAAGAGTGGGACACTCCAAAGCTCTCTCGGTACTGTCTAGAGATGCTAATCATCGCGTAGACACCAAGCAGACTCGTGTGGTCAAGAAGACTGTGCCAACTGAATCATTCTTCAATTTTTTCGACCCTCCCAAAGCGCCTGAGGGAGAGGATGAAGATGCTACCACCGATGTTGAGGAGCGTTTGGAGCTCGATTACCAACTCGGTGAAGACGTGAAAGAGAAGCTTATCCCCCATGCTATCGACTGGTTCACTGGTGAAGCTTTGCAATATGAGGGGCTTGATGAAGACCTTGAGGAGGGCGATTTCGAGGACGAAGATGACGAAGAAGACGACGACCTGAGCGAGGACCGTGATGATGAGGAGGAGTCGGATGAAGAGGTAATTTCTATTCGTACGCCTTGTGCATTCCGATCTAATGTTGATTCACAGGACGACAACTCGAAGCCAAAACAAGAGACCGCAGAGTGCAAACAGAGCTAAATCTTCCCGTAACTCTCTGCTGCTGTGTTTCTCGGCAGGGTACGTAGATGCATGGCCTGTGCGCTGCTCCAAGTATTTGATCACGGATCTGGGTGCACGATTGTCGCCCCCTTGATATGCTTCTGATCTCAGCAAATGTTCGCACGACAGCAGCCTGGTCGAGATATTCACGCATCTGATCCAGAGCTTGGCGCATGAAATGGAATGGCGTATATGTACTCTAAACGTTGAGCGCTCACGGCGACTGTTGATTAGGCTGGCAATCGAAAAGCCTGCAGTGAATGTCAATCGATTTGCAAGACCAAGCTCACGAGATTGTCCAAAAATGATGATGACCTTTACGTAGTTGGATTCCTATGTGGGCTGTAGCACTAACCAGATTCTTCTCCATGCCTCCATAAGTCGGATCACCCATGAACCGGTTGTCCTTTGTGGCGAGGCCTCACAATGCAACAAAGTGTGTTACCCTTGGACTTGAGTTGAATCTCGGGATCCCTCGGATTCAGAGATTCTCTAGGCCTTCTTATCTTATCAGATTAGGTAAGATCACCCATCGGGACTGATATTCTCCTTCGCCTCCTTCCATGTGACTCACCACCCATGACGACGAAACAATATACAGAGAAAATGGACTCGGCTGTAGACGTATCGAATATAGACATCGAGCCACAGACGGCGGATCTCGCCAGAAGGGTGTCATCCTCCCTCGGCTTGTCCAGCTCCCCTTCCAATACCTTTCACTCCTCGTCGTGGAAAAACACTGCAAATTTGTCACGGGTGAATACAGGAGCTTCGACAAAGCACCTGAAACCATTCAACACCGAAGACATTCACATTCTGCTATTGGAAAATGTGAACAAGACCGGCCGAGACCTGCTTGAGGCTCAAGGTTACCAAGTCTCTTTCTTAAAGACCTCATTGTCCGAGGACGAACTAATTGAGAAGATACGGTGTGGCAATATTTCGCAATCCTTGCTTTAAATACCTTTTCTTATCTTTCTCAGGGACGTCCATGTGATTGGCATACGCTCAAAGACCAAGTTGACTGCAAGAGTCCTTCGAGAAGCCAAAAATCTGATCGTTATTGGCTGCTTCTGCATTGGAACAAACCAGGTGGACACATCTTATGCTGCCGAACATGGGGTCGCTGTTTTCAACTCCCCTTTCAGTAATTCTCGAAGCGTTGCAGAACTTGTTATTGCAGAGATCATTTCGTTGGCAAGGCAGGTAGGGGACCGGTCCAACGAACTGCACCAAGGGACTTGGAATAAGGTGAGCACCGGCTGCTGGGAGATACGCGGCAAGACTCTTGGTACTTCACCGGACCAGGCGTTTTAGCATCTATGAAGCTGACATGTGCAGGCATCATTGGATATGGGCACATTGGTTCTCAACTCTCCGTGCTTGCAGAAGCTTTCGGGATGACGGTGTTGTATTACGATACTATCAATCTGATGGCTATGGGGACCGCGAAACAGGTGCCAACGATCGAAGCCTTGCTTAGCCGTTCTGATTTCATCACTTGCCATGTGCCTGAGCTACCCGAAACCACAAATTTGATCGGGCGAGATCAGTTCAATGCGATGAAGCAGGGCAGCTATCTGATCAATGCTAGCCGAGGGCATGTTGTTGATATACCAGCTCTGATCGATGCTATGCGTGCTGGCACGATTGCCGGAGCTGCTTTGGACGTGTATCCAGCTGAGCCTGGCGGCAACGGAGATTATTTCACAAACTCCCTAAATCCTTGGGCAGAAGACCTTCGCAGCCTCAAGAATATCATCTTGACGCCGCACATTGGAGGTAGTACTGAGGAAGCCCAGAGTGCGATTGGAATTGAGGTTGCGGAAGCATTGATCCGCTACGTAAACGAAGGGGCCACGCTGGGAGCTGTAAATCTGCCAGAAGTCAATCTCCGTTCTTTGACCATGGACGAGCCGAATCACGTACGAGTGGTTTATATACACCGCAACATTCCTGGTGTGCTGAGAAGAGGTAAGGTCAGTGGCTTCTTTTCAAAAATATTCCTGACGATCCCAGTGAACGAGGTCCTAGGAGATCACAACGTTGACAAGCAAATGACCGATAGCAGGGGCGAGGTATGCAAAGACCACACCTCCCCGCACACCACATACTCACATTCCTTCAGGTAGCCTACTTGATGGCAGACATCAGCAACGTCAATAACAACGAGATCAAAGATTTGTATCATAAATTAGATGGCCTTGGCTGTATGATAGACTCCCCGTTGTTCCATGAACGAGTGGTATGCTAATCATGTGTATCTAGCGCGGATAATGACAAGGGTTTTGTATTAAACAGCCCAAGAATACAGTCAAAGATGGCGGACCCCATTCACTCTCAACAGTGAACCAGAGCGAGAAGACGAGATGCAGGATTGAAAGCCAAGTCCCTAGACGGATCTTTCTCTCTAGAGAAGAGTTCACGAGAGCTGTAGCATAGTAGGTGGGTTGTTGTTTTTGACAGCCCGCTCTTCCATAGAATACCAATAAATGTCATGAATTGTTGGGATAGAATTGACGAGGCAGCGATTGCCAGGCTTTTAGAACTTAAAGCCTGGAGAGTGTAAATGGCACCGAGCCACTGATCGTATGGAGTAGACACTGCTTGATTAGGGGCGTTGCCCTTGAAAACCCCCTGAAAACCCCCTAAAACGCGTACTCCCACCATCTGCCGCTCTCCTTGATTAGATCAGGCTTAGCGGCGCTTTTTCTCTTTTCGTAGGTTTCCACCAGAAAACTCCGAAACGGTCCTTTCCACTACCCTCGTCAAACAACGTCCTTCTAGTACTCCATCGCTTGAGCCTCACCGATGCTCTAGCAGGCTCTGCTATATTCGCTGGTGGATGTTGTTGTGGTAGCCCATCTCTTGAGGCGCCCTGGTTTACATTGCAGAGCACGAGGGGAAGTCAACAAAAGCGTACACGCGGGCGTTACCTTTAGGCTGGCGGCGCTCAAGGACCCCCCTTTCTTGAGGTGCCATGGCACACCACTACGATGTGGGGACGAGGGCATGGCAGCCCGACCGTACAGAAGGATGGGTTGCTTCCGAGGTCGAATCGAAGAATGTCCAGGGTGATAAGGTCAAGCTAGTTTTTCAATTGGCCAACGGCGAGGTAAGTCATGCTCCATCCTCAACTGGTGCATATGGCGCTTTCGGACTGCTGACTGACTGGTGCCGTAGTCGAGAACCGTCGAGACCACTGTAGCTGCACTTCAGGAAGACAACAATCCGTCTCTACCCCCTTTAATGAACCCCGCCATACTGGAAGCGAGCGACGACCTGACAAATCTATCCCATCTCAACGAGCCAGCAGGTATATCGGAGAAAGAATCTTCCAGGTGGGCAACCTGCTGATACTAGTGCAGTTCTCCAAGCTATCCGGTTACGGTACTCCCAAAAAGAGATATACACATATAGCGGGATCGTCCTCATTGCAACCAACCCTTTCGCTCGGGTAGACTCCCTTTATGTTCCTGGAATGGTACAAGTGTACGCGGGCAAGCAAAGATCGTCACAAGCTCCGCATCTTTTCGCCATTGCTGAAGAGGCTTTCACGTGAGACCCCTTCACTGTTCTCCCCAGGCTTACACACTGATGTTCTCCAGGGACATGATACGAGACAACAAGAACCAGACAATCGTGGTCTCCGGCGAGTCAGGGGCAGGGAAGACCGTGAGCGCCAAATATGTGATGAGATACTTCGCAACTCGAGAGTCACCCGACCAGCCAGGGAAACGGGCCAAGGGCATCTCAGACGCCATGACTGAGACGGAGGAACAAATTCTGGCCACCAATCCGGTCATGGAGGCCTTCGGAAATGCAAAGACAACGAGGAACGACAACTCTTCCAGATTTGGAAAGTACATTGAAATCATGTTCGACAAAAGGACCGAGATCATTGGTGCCCGAATAAGGACCTATCTACTCGAGAGGTCAAGACTAGTGTTCCAGCCACTTAAGGAAAGGAACTATCACATCTTCTACCAACTGGTCGCTGGCGCTACGGAGACGGAGAGGCAAGAGTGGGGCTTGGTACCCGTCGAACATTTCGAATATTTGAACCAAGGCGGGGCGCCTGTCATAGAAGGCGTGGACGACAAGGCCGAATTTAATGCCACCCGGCAATCCCTCACGACAATCGGTGTCAGCCAAGACAAACAATCTCAAATCTTCCAAATGCTCAGTGCGCTGCTCCACCTTGGAAACGTCAAGATCACCGCTACAAGAACAGACTCGGTTCTGCCATCCACTGAGCCATCACTTACGAGAGCCTGCCAAATGCTTGGGGTCGATGCAGGCGAGTTCGCCAAGTGGACCGTCAAGAAACAGTTGATCACAAGCACCGAAAGAATAATGTCAAATCTTACACAGCAACAAGCTTTGGTGGTTCGAGATTCTGTTGCAAAATTCATCTATTCGAGCTTGTTTGACTGGCTTGTCGAATGTATTAACGCCGGACTAGCCACTGAGGAGGTCAGCAGTCACGCAACGACTTTTATTGGAGTTCTTGACATTTACGGATTCGAGCATTTTGCCAAGAACTCTTTCGAGCAGTTCTGTATTAACTACGCGAACGAGAAGTTGCAACAAGAGTTCAATCAGCACGTCTTTAAATTGGAGCAAGAGGAATACCTACGGGAGGAAATTGACTGGACTTTCATCGATTTCTCAGACAACCAGCCATGTATTGACCTCATCGAAGCTAAGCTTGGTGTCCTCGCGTTGCTTGATGAAGAGTCTCGAATGCCCATGGGATCAGATGAGCAATTCGTGACAAAACTACATCACAATTTTGCCGACGACAAGTCAAGATACTACAAGAAGCCGCGATTCGGCAAATCCGCGTTCACTGTCTGCCATTACGCCATTGATGTTACCTACGAATCGGACGGTTTTATAGAAAAGAATAGGGATACAGTTCCTGACGAGCATATGGAGGTTCTGCGGCTTTCATCCAACGAGTTCCTAGGCGAAGTCTTAGAAGCTGCTGCTCATACCCGCGAAAAAGATTCGGCGATGGCAGGGAGCGCCAAAGCAGCTCCAGCTCCCGGGAAACGAATGGGCGTAGCTGCAAACAGAAAGCCAACGCTTGGTGGTATATTCAAATCCTCATTGATCGAGCTAATGCATACGATAAACTCGACTGACGTACACTACATTCGCTGTATCAAACCTAATGAGGGAAAGGAATCATGGAAGTTTGAAGGCCCCATGGTACTTAGCCAGCTGCGGGCTTGTGGTGTCCTAGAAACGGTACGAATTAGTTGCGCTGGATACCCAACTCGCTGGACGTATGAAGAGTTTGCCTTGCGATATTACATGCTGGTGCCGTCGACGTCATGGACCTCTGCAATTCGAGAGATGGCAAATGCTATCTTGAAGAAGGCTCTTGGGCAGGGCACTAATAGGGGTCTAGACAAATACCAGTTGGGGCTGACAAAGATTTTCTTCCGAGCTGGCATGCTCGCTTTTCTAGAAAACTTGCGGACGACGAGACTGAATGAGTGCGCCGTGATGATACAGAAGAATCTACGGTGCAAATATTATCGGAGGAAGTATCTAGAAGTCAGGGATTCCATACTGGCGTTCCAAACATGGTCCCGAGGCTATCAAGCCCGACAGCGTGCCGAAGGAGTGCGCCAGACCCGGGCAGCAACGAACATTCAGAAGTTTTGGCGTGGACACAAAGCCAAAAAGCAGTACAACCAAATACGGAACAACATCATCATGCTCGAAGCTGTCACCAAAGGTTTCCTTTGCAGGAAACATATTATGGAGACAAGAGTTGGCAACGCTGCTGTTACAATCCAACGTTCATGGCGCACAAGGCGGCAATTGCGCGACTGGAGACAGTATCGTAAGAAAATTGTCATCATTCAGAGCCTCTGGCGTGGGAAAACGGCAAGACGTGGTTACAAAACTCTACGGGAAGAGGCGAGAGATCTCAAACAGATCTCCTATAAGCTGGAGAACAAGGTCGTGGAACTTACCCAATCTCTGGGTCAAATGAAGCGAGACAATAAAGCCCTAGTCGTACAAGTGGAAGGTTATGAGAATCAATTGAAGTCGTGGAAAGCTCGGCATAACGCGCTCGAAACCCGGTCAAAGGAGCTCCAGGCCGAGGCCAATCAAGCAGGCATCACAGCTGCCCGCCTCGGTGCTATGGAAGAGGAGATGAAGAAACTGCAACAAACGTACGAGGAATCAGCCGCCAACACGAAGCGCCTCCAAGAAGAGGGCAAGAACCTTAAAGAGTCCTTAAGGACTACCAATATCGAACTTGGAAGTGCGAAACAGGCTGACACCGACCATGAAAACGAAAAGATGTCTTTGCGCCAACAATTGGCCGATCTTCAAGACCAGCTCGACCTGGCTAAGAGGGCTATGCCGGTCAACGGTGATCTACCGAACGGGCACGCAACCCAGCCTCAGATGAACGGCCTTATCAATCTGGTTTCCTCGAAGAAACCCAAGCGAAGGAGTGCTGGAGCGGAACGATATGAGCAAGATCGATCGAGCTCAACTTATCATCCACGTCCCAGTTCTATGGCTATTCCCGGGACCAGTGGTCACCGCCAGAATATGTCGGGGTCAACCTTCAGCCCTGTTTTGGATCATGTCGAATTTGAATTGGAGAATATCCTTTCGGACGAGGATGGATTGAATGAAGAGGTCACGATTGGACTCATCAAGAACCTCAAGATCCCGGCCCCAAGTACTACGCCTACTCCTACGGACAAGGAAGTCCTCTTCCCGGCGTACCTAATCAATCTTGTGACGTCCGAGATGTGGAACAATGGCTTTGTAAAGGAATCGGAGCGATTCCTTGCCAACGTGATGCAGTCAGTGCAACAAGAAGTCACGCAGCACGAGGGTGACGACGCCATCAATCCTGGGGCCTTCTGGCTCTCGAACGTTCACGAGATGCTTTCCTTCGTATTCCTTGCTGAGGACTGGTACGAGGCACAAAAGACTGACAATTACGAGTATGACCGGCTCTTAGAGATCGTTAAGCACGACTTGGAGAGCCTCGAATTCAATATCTACCACACTTGGATGAAGGTGCTGAAGAAGAAATTGCAGAAGATGATCGTGCCCGCGATCATTGAATCGCAATCACTACCAGGCTTTGTGACCAACGAGAGCAACCGATTCCTTGGCAAGCTGTTGCAATCCAATAACACACCCGCATTCAGCATGGATAACCTTTTGAGTCTCCTCAATAACGCCTTCAAAGCCATGAAAGCCTATTACCTGGAGGATTCGATCATAACACAAACATTGACAGAGCTCTTGCGATTAGTAGGTGTGACGGCTTTCAACGACCTCCTCATGCGACGGAACTTCTTGTCGTGGAAAAGAGGGCTTCAGATCAATTACAACATCACACGAATCGAGGAGTGGTGCAAGAGCCACGATATGCCCGAAGGCACTCTACAGCTTGAACATCTAATGGTGAGTGGCGACGGGTTCAGCTGTTATTTTTCCTGCTCACTGACAATGTTGCAGCAAGCGACAAAACTACTGCAACTCAAGAAGGCCACACTGAATGACATCGAGATCATCCAAGACATCTGTTGGATGTATGTTGCCCCCCTGTCCCCTTGTGTGCGCAAAGCTAATGTGAGGCTTAGGCTCTCGCCGAATCAGATTCAGAAGCTCCTGAATCAATACCTCGTTGCCGATTACGAGCAGCCCATCAATGGCGATATCATGAAAGTGGTGGCCTCTCGAGTGACAGAGAAAGGAGATGTGCTCCTACTCACCGCTGTAGATATGGAAGACAGTGGACCGTATGAGATTGCGGAGCCTCGCGTCATCACAGCATTAGAGACATATACGCCGTCCTGGTTGCAGACACCTCGCCTGAAGCGGTTGGCAGAGATCGTATCGGCGCAGGCAGTAGCGCAGCAAGAGAAGCTGGAGTACGACATGCCCGAGCAGCAGAACGTGGCCGATGGCCACGATGTGCGCGAAGACGGCGAGATGGATATGCAGCCTCCTAGGCCGGCGTATCAGACCTGATGATGCCTTCCCTGTTCCCCATGGCAGGTCAGGGCAAGGGGGGGGGAAATGCTAAGGCAGGCGTATCCTAAAATTCATGTATGATATTTCGAGCTTACTGGGGCTTCGCGCGTTGGATTTAACTGCAGCAGCGTGATGAAGTTTTAATAGTCTGACTCTTTACATGCAGCCTCATGATGGGCAAGGTGGAATTGTCGGCGTGCAGCGATGCGGCGATGGCGCAGGACGAGCTGATCCGACGGCTGTCCCAAGCGTTTCTCCTCGGGGCCAGTGAGGGAAGCCCGGCTCTACAGAAGGCTGTAGTATAGTACTTACTCATATGTCTCCATAGATAAATTGGATGAACACTACGGGCTGCAGATGGCCAGGCTGCGTTGCATAATCTTTTCAAACTGTGGTGAGTCGGTAGAATGTAAGGAACCTTGGGTAGCGCTTAGTGAGAAGGTAATATCCTGCCGCTGCAAGTCACTGAGATGTCGGAGAAAAGGTGGACCTTCTGTCAAATTGAACGACACTCCCATCCTTCCTCCTATTCAATTGCACAGCCAAGTGTTTTTTCGCATACAGATAATGTCCTTTATGTGGTCTAGTCTGATCTGGTCTGGTCTGATTGCATGACGGAGCTGCATGTGAAGGCTGATTGGCAGATCTTCTCGTGCTACCAACAGCATGGATAAGGTAATGCATCATGGATATCTTATCTATCTGCTTCTGGCCGCTCGGGAAATTTTGGATCGGCTGCGTGAGTGATCTCATTAACTGTTACGAGTTAATTATTGCAAGCTAAATCGTACGAGATCTCCCCCTCGTTTTCCTAAGACCACCTCCACAAATGGCAGGTCGTAACCGGTTCAAGGTTCCTCGCCGCTTGCCCACCCCCCCTCAGATTCCCCTCCCCCCCCAATCTCCTCCATTTCCGCCTCCATCTCCTCTATTGTCTGTTATCCTTCTCTCCTTCTTTACAAAGCTTTCCCTTTCCGCAATTGAATTCAGGCAGACCGTTCGCTATTGGAGTATACATCCTCAGACTCTGCAATGACGGGAAGGGGGCCATGGATAGACCTCCTCCATGCGCGACCATTTCAAGCATAGGCTCTGCCTCGTACCGTATCTCCTAAACCGCATTATGCTCTTGCGTAACAAAGGCTGGCTTACCGTTCTCAGCCTCCTCTCCATCTCTAGCATCATCTTCATCTTTCACCTCTTCTCACTGACAGGAAGGCCCTCGACCGAATGGACCACATATTTACATAGCAGCCCGGTGGACAACTGTCACGGTAAGCTGGATCGCTTGGCCGATCTTGCAATTACTTACCCACTCCATTATGCACGCCGCGATATCATCGTCAATCCGACCCCAGGGATCAAGCGCACTTCCATCACTACGCTCCATGAAAAACTCTTTCCCCAGCTTCAAACCATCGACATGACGGAAGACCTAGACGTGAGACTCCAACATTGTAAGGAGCCTTTCATCCTGAATGTACCCCTCTTCGATGAGCACGCAAACCACGCGTCCCATCTCATGATCGGTATTTCCACCACATTGGACCGCCTTGACAGTTCCATCATGCAGTTGGCGCGGTGGGTCCCAAACACTGGCGTCAGACTGTTCGCCATAATTATCGAGTCGGAACAGCACGATGAGATCCAAGCAGTCGCCGCGGATCCGACCAAGAAAGCCGAGCTCCAATCTCGCATGCGCGCCATGGGCATGGACGTGACTCTCGTGGACCCGTTGAGCCTCAAAGACAGCTTCTCTCAGAAATACTTCTCGCTCATCAAAATCATGTTCGACCATCGCGACGGAAATACACAGTGGATTGGTACGATCGACGACGACACGTTCTTCCCTTCGATACCGGCTCTCGTTTCTATGCTGTCAAAATATGATCCACAAGAGAATCTCTACATCGGCGGTATCTCGGAGGAATGGTGGAGTGTGGCACACTATGGCTTGATGGGTTTCGGTGGAGCGGGGATCTTCTTATCGCTCGCTCTCGCCGAAGTCATCAATGAAAATTACAAATACTGTCAGGAAAGCTCGCGCTCGAGCGCTGGCGACGTTCGGATAAGGGAATGTATCTTTGAATTGACGGAGACGAAATTGACAAACGAGCGGGACCTACATCAGATTGACATACACGGAGATCTGTCAGGCCTCTTTGAAAGTGGCCGAATACCCTTGTCTCTCCACCACTGGAAGCCTGGTGCAGCCACTACGGAGGGATACGACCTCCCCACGATGCATCTTGTCTGGGATATCTGCCATGACTGTTTTCTTCAAAGATGGTCGTTCGACGATGACTTGATCCTTTCCAATGGCTTTTCAATCTCGCAATACCCGAAGCAGAGTCGGAAGGGAGCCAACATGGAGCGGATGGAACAGACGTGGGCCGAAGTTGCATCTGTCGAGGGCTCTAACAATCGCGGTGTCGAGCACTCTTTCGGGAGGACGAGACCAAAGAGTTAGTACTTCTCGAAGCCTTTTCTCCCCTTTGCGTATGAGACAGTGGGCCTCGAGATGTGTTTCGGGGCATTTTCAAGACTTGTTTCACTCAACGCTTTCTCGCACTAGAAGAGCTGTGCTGACTCCGAAACTTACTACAGTGGTGTTAAACGAGCAAAAGATACAACACCGATTGATCAGCTCGGTGGCAGTGGAAGGTGGTGTGAGGCAGTCATATTATCACCGTGGCGTGGATGGTGACGCCGACACGCTGCTAGAGTTATTTTGGATGAACGGAGTGGGCTACCAACGTGATCCTGTAGTGACTTGACAGATCTCCACATTCTCGGAGACGTGAAACAACCGACTTTCGTCATGCATTACCATAGGTCAGCGTTCTAGGTTCGCATTGTATTTCCGGGAGCGAACGGAGTGAATGGAGTCCGGGGTGAACGACGGTCTGATGCTTGATGATGGCTCGATTCTTGAACATATTTGAGCAGATCATGGATGGAGTTTCACAGCTTGAGATTGTGAATGTCATTGGATTACGGGTCATGGCCCTCGGAAGTGAAGATAATACTTAATTGGTTCGTCTATTGTACATAGCACTCACTGCAAATACCAAATACTCCATTCCTGCACACGGTCTTCATCGAGTGTTATCATATAAGTTTACATGGTCCGTCAGTATCTGTACGGCTTAGAGTAGCTACCTTACCTTACACATGATCATTTTCTCCGTACGGGGGAATCTCCCCATTTTGTAAGGCGTGGGAGATCCTTTAATCACGAGCGACACTTTCAAAACATACAATATCCTACGCAAAGCCAAAACTATCTTACCCACAATGGCAATCAAGGAGTTGCACTTCATCACCGGCAATGTCAACAAACTTACTGAAGTGAAAGCAATTCTAGGAAATATAGTACCTCTACGAAGCCAATCCCTCGACTTGACGGAGATCCAGGGCGCCACTGAAGACATCTCAAAAGACAAGTGCCGACGCGCTGCAGCCATTGTAGGTATCAACATTCATTCCCTACACGTTTTCTATGTTGACTGGACCGATGGAGGTGGGAGGACCGGTCCTGACGGAAGACACATGTCTATGCTTTAACGCTCTAAAAGAATTACCTGGTCCATATATGTAGGGCATTCTTCTCTCGATCTCACTGACATGGCGCTGAGAGTTCTGGGTAGCAAATGGTTCCTACAAGCCCTCGGCCATGAGGGTCTCAACAACCTCCTTATGGCGTACGACGACAAATCCGCCCAGGCTGTGTGCACGTTTGCTTACTGCGAGGGGCCGGGACATGAGCCCCTGATTTTCGAGGGCAAAGTCAAGGTAGGTTCTCTACCGCAACGCAAATTTCTCTGGAGGAAGAGTGCTGATTCGTTGCAACAGGGAAAGATAGTACCAGCGCGAGGTCCAATTACTTTTGGTACGTCAGCAGTCTTGAATCCTCGTGGAATGAGTGGGCAAGAATACTGACGGTGCACAGGCTGGGACCCTATCTTCGAGCACAACGGCGAGACCTACGCTGAAATGGACAAGGCCAAGAAGAACAGCCTCTCCCATCGAGCGCTGGCCTTAGCTAAGCTGAAGCAGTGGTTGCAGACCCAAGTGTAGATATTATTGACAATATCCACCCACTCCTCAACCCTCATCCTCCTCCTTCTCTTTCCCAGCATTGTTCCTCTTCCACTCCCCAATCCATTTTTCAATCCTATGCACATTCCCCTCCACCTCTCCCGCTTCATCGCTCCTCAATTCCATCACAATCTCCCCATCGTACCCTTCCCTCGCCTCCTCCAATAGAACCTCCATGATCTCACTGTCCAAATTCTCGTGCAGCTTCTTCTCCTGGTACCCCCTCGCCTTTAGTCGATCATAGAGAATTGTAGAATCCGTCCGTAGAACCACCACTAGATCGATCCAGGAGACGGGGAAGAGGTCGCAGGCATGCCAGTCTATTATATGGCCGCCCTGGGGGACGGAATCTTCGAGGGAGTCGAGGAGCTACCACCGTTAGCATCGTAGCCAGCTCTGGAGCTGTTTTTCGAATGGGAGGTGGTGGATGGTACCTTATCTTCATCCACGATCCAGCATTTACGCTCGGAGTCCCAGCCGTCGTGGCAGCTGTGTTCCTTGGCAATGTGGTTGATTGAGAGCTGTTTCAGTGAAGTTCTTTCGGCAAGGAGGGTGGCGTGAGAGGTCTTTCCAACGCCGGGGGTGCCGGCTATTATTATATTTGGTGAGGGGCGAGGCATGATGAGGGGTTTGAAGGGGAATGTAGAGCAAAAAGATTACCTTGTGGTGGCGGAGGGGGCGGAGGGTTGGTCGCTCATTTGGGTTTCTTCTCCATCCTTCTCGACTTTCGTCTCCAACAACTTTTGAAGGGTTTCATGTCCACCTACAGGAGCTTCAGGAACAGCTACAGTGAAGAGGCAATTGTAGACAAAGTTGTCTCCAATTACGGCAAAGTTTATGTCGTCCTTACTGCTTTTTTGCAAGCCAAACCCTACAAAAGAATGCCTGATATATCGAACTTTCCTCCTATTACAACCAATATATCATGACTGCCCCCTGGGTTTCCATCCTTCCCAATACTATTCCTTTGTTGCTACAATTACTCGGAGCTTTGATCGCAATTGTACTTTCTACTCGCTTCCTCACTGGCAGAAAATACCATTCTGATCTGACGAGCAACGACAACCCCCAAAGACCAGCCACACTTCCTTATTGGTTCCCCTATCTCGGCCATTCGATCCCCTTGCTCTTCAACCCTGAGCACTTTCTGCGCAGATCAAGGTGCGTCGCTTGAGTAATGTCCTAGATTACACTGATGAAACTCTGCAGTCAACAGTCGCCTCGAGGCATCCTCTCCCTCAACATCGTCGGCACGCTGTGTTCCGTGATCTCCAATCCAAACCTGATCAAGACCGTATCCGAAGATCACGCGTCTTGGCTAGAGTTCGACTCGACCCGCTGGAAAATCCTGGGTAAGTTATCTCCTCAGCCTTCTATTCCGTCTTGGTACAAGTGAATGTGTATGGGACATATTCCGTAGGCCTCTTGCGGGCATGTCTTATTCCTCGGTTTCTTGTCCTAGTATAGCAATGCCAACTCCGGCATCCCTGACAGTCAACGTCTTCGGTGCGTCCAAAAGTGGCGAGCAAGCTTATGCTACTGTGCATCAGCAGGCTCATGCTTGTCTTGCTGAGGATGGAGGCCTAGAAAATTTTGCAAGCGCCGTTGTTTCTAGGATCCAAGATTCCGTGCCTGACCTAGTCTCCTTCAGCGAAAGCATGGTTGGCCAGTACCCTTGGGAGAGAATGGCAAACCCGACTCATCCGCTAGTAGACCACAAGGAAGAGATGCCAACCGCTGTGGAAGTTGACCTCTTCGCCCTTGTCTCCAACTTCGTAGGCCTTATCATCTTAAACGCCCTCCTCGGAACAGACTTCGTTGAGCTCTACCCCTCCGCTCTGTCCGATCTGCAAGAGCTTGACAAAGCCTTTCACTGCATGGCATTAGGCTTTCCACGTTGGCTACCCTTTTCGGGTCTCGCCAAAGCCCATATGGCTCGTCAACGGCTCCTCGTCGCCATCGATGCTTTCCATCGCGCACTAGATAAGGAGGCTGTGGGCGAGAGACCAGACGATCCATAGAGGGATGTTAGCGACGTGAGTCCGCTGATGCAAAGGAGAAGCGGTGTCTAGAGGGAGAAGGGTGTTCCTCCAGTAGTCAAGGCTTCTGCCGATTTGAGTCTGATTTGGTCGTGAGTGGATGATGCGTTGCCGCTATATGAACGAATCGTCCTGACCTATTTGCAGTGTGACTATGAAAGCGAACGCACTGGTCTTTTGGATGCTGCTTCATACATGGGTAAAGTCGAGCCTTGTGGGGGAGCTGAGGAGAGAAATGGCTCTGTATGCGGTGGCAACGCAGCCGCCAAAACTTTTCGCTATTCCGGAACCTCCCCGACTATATGTGGATGCGGAAGGGTTGGTACAGTCGTGTCCGCTGTTTAAGGCTTGCTTCCAAGAGTGTATTCGGCTTCACTCCACTCTTATATCGGTACGGTCTATTCAGAGGAGCTTTCTAGCCAGTGAGAGATCGGAAGATACTCCTCGTGGCGGTCGGCCAAAAACTTATTCAATGGAAGCTAGGAGCTATGTGGTTACACTGCTTGGTGTCCGTGTCCAGAGTTTCAAATGTGATCTATACCCGGAATTTTTCAGACCACAGAAATTCATCAAGGAAGAGAAAAGGATAGATGGGAAGCGAAGCGGAGATGGAGAGGGGCCCAACACATGGGGTGTTTGCCCTGGAAAGACTATTGCGGAGAAAGAGACGTTTGCTTTCGTGGCAGCAATACTGGCACTCTGGGATTTCACGCCGTCTCACCCAAGCGGCTGGGTGGTACCTGGTCATAGCTCATCCTCTGTTTTTGCCGGACCGTCGAACGATATCAGAGTCGTAGTCCGACCAAGGGAGTTGCCTACGGCTTGAAGCTCTCAACAAGGCTCCAGGTGGCTCCTGTGCAGAACAATGTATAATGAATGAAACACCTAGTGACAAGTCGCAAGATCTCGGGGGCGGGACGCTGATCAATGTGACTTATGTAAATTGCTTGTGCAGCTTCTCTAGCACAGCAAATGCCCTGTCGAATGCTTCTAGCAACCGCGACAAACACCTCCTCACGCCACGAGCGTTCGAAATGAATCCATCAAGAAATGGTGTTGATACGCACCTGCAAAGAAGACCATCTAATTATTTGCTTCCATGCTCGCTCAAAATACGCCTCCCATGCATGCGAATCACCAACAGACCTTCCGGACCATATATCATTAGGGTCGTTGAATGATGGTGCGGGAAGATTGTTCACGATTTCAGTGACGCTCATCGACCATCCCAGTAAACTTTTGGAGGCATACGTGCTCCCAATCTAATGGCACGGTCAGAATATATTTAGGTATTAATGGACCTGTGCTTACTTCAGAATCTCGAAGCTTTTGTACTTTGCAAGGTACCTGTAGTCTCTTCGGTAGGCTTTCAAGAGCTTCCCGGGATTTTTCGCTTGCAGGGTGGCTCCAATAAGCTTGTAGATGTCGGGCGAAGGTTTAAACATTGGATCGAGGACGAGCAGGCTGCATGTACCGCATTTTCGTCGTTCAAAGCCAACGATGGTCAACGAATGCCCTATTTGAGTTTGAAATGGTTAAGACTTTTTGTCCCGAGACCAGGTGAGCACAACGTACCTGGATGCTGAAAGTAGATTGGCGGCAACGACGTTCGGCAGACCTTGTGGGATAAGTTTGGTAGCCCGTCAAGGAAGTAGTGCTCGACTGCGGCAAGGAGATCGCGGTAGATTGCCCCCTCTCCACACTCGTTGAACGCATCAGCTTGGCAACTGTTCTACACATCAGCTTTCTGGAGAAGATTTAGTTGCTTTGGTCAACGTGTACCTGATGCCAAGGCTTTGTAACAGCGCCTGAGCCTGGGACTTGTCAGTAATTTTGAACGTGGTCCGCAGCCGAATCGACTACCTCAGGCGTGCCAATGTACTTCCGAGTACCACGGATCCCACCAGTCTCATCGCGGCCTCTCTCATTGAAACCCATATCCCAAGCCTGCTCAATCATATCCTGGAGCTGAAAGATGCCAGGTTTCTTCCCACCAAAGGCCTCGCAACCCTCCAACTTTGTGTCTATGATGTAAGAAACCATCATCTGAATGTTTCGGTAGCCACAAAAGCCACCCTCCTTGGACATTTTCACAACATGGGTAACGTCAGGATGACAGATATAAGCTCTCTCGGTATCGTCGTCTTGCACACAGAGTCGGGCTATGACGGGGACAATGCCCTCAATCTCGTTCGCAATAGACTTGACGTGGATGAGACGACCATCTGAGCCTATTTGATTGGAAACAATAATCTTCGGCCCCCTCTCGAGTAATTCGCGCAGCCAGTGTGGCATTCTCCTCTCGTAGGCGAAGGGCCCAAGCTCAGCTTTCTGCAACACAAATCAGCGATAGTTGGAATTGCCAAAAAAGGGCACGTACCCCAAGTCTTCCAGGAGGCTGACGCCCCCTCAGGTCCCGTGATGTTCTGCCAGACGGCGCAGCCGAAAATCGCATCGCATTGCTAGGTGGCGAGAGTTGCCCATGTGTGTCCCTCATGACGGTAGACGAGGTGTTGTGTTGAATGAGTGACGTGGTAGGAATATAGTTGTCTGCATAGGTAGCGATATCCTGAAAAGCGCTATACGGGGGTTTTTCCATGCTGGAAGAAGACGAAAAGCCGGTATGACGGAGGGGTGGAGAGGATAAATCTGCTGCGATATTCCCTATCTCATCAAAGCTCTCCCCTGCTGCATTGTGCATCTCGAGATGGCTGTCAAATTCTGTGAGAAGACAGAATTCACCACACCGACACTCAACATAATCCAATGGAGGCGTGCCGTTGGCGCCTTCCATACCCTGATCAGACCGCCTCCGTTCCTGCCTCATGGAACACTTAGTGGTGACAGGTGATTCAGTTGTCTCAGGGTGCATTTCACCGACATGTTGAATGAGAAATTCGGGATCGGTATTTTCAAAGGGGCAGAACGGACACGACAGAAGATATTTAGAAGTCATGTTGAGCGACAACGGAAGAGGAGTAAGCTATGAGCGAAGATAATAGATCAAGCGTGACCTATTTGACTTGCTGATGGTCTGATGACAGAATGTATCATGAGGTTGACGATGCATGTACGACACCCTGACGTTGGCATTGACGAGGTCGCAAGAGCGGACTTGCCATATCGTCCTTAAAGTTACAAAAGCCGCCAAATCGCTACGGTGACGGAACAGAAGCAAGGAAGAAAAGAAGCGACGATATACTTAAGGTGTTTAATGGGCGATGGCCAAGCCTTTAACACGTATTGCGCATGACTTGGAGTGCAGCCTTGGGATTATGACCGATGATGAACGAGGGATTCTACGCTAAGACCGATAGGGCCACCAATCAGGGTAAGCAGGCCCTAAGACTATGATGGAACGGTAGAGAAGGAGCTCGCAGCTTGTTGGCCTGACGATCAAGCATGTTCACGAGATATCTTTGCTACCCAAGGCCTGTCCTTTCGTGGAGAGGATCAAGCTCTGCTGAGTTCATGGGCGTTTCTACAGATCCATTCTCACATGAAATAGCCCAAATACAAACGTCGGTAGCCAGGGTTTTACACCTCCAGCTTCTTCGTGTCCTCTGCAGTGCCATCCACCGGCGGAGGCACCTTGCGATTTGGTCCTGATGCCTTGCCCTTTGCCTTTTTCGACGTCGAATCCTTGGGGAGATCTTTAGTATATGGGATGAAATCGATTTCGCCGGGCATCCATTTGCGCAATACTTCGGGCACCCGGACTCCTTCTTCGGTCTGGTAGTTCTCCAATAAGCAGCACAGAGCACTTTCAGTCGCACACAAAGTCGAATTCAATGCATGGACGTATTTCTTCCTAATTTCCGTCAACTGCTTCGATCCGTACCGAATCTCCAGTGGCCGGGCTTGGTAGTCGGTGCAATTTGAACACGAAACTAGCAAGCAGTACCCTGATTGGTATGGGAACCAGGCTTCGAGGTCGTACTTCTTTGCGGCCGCGTTATTCAATGCCCCGGAGACAATGGCGACCACCTGATGTGGAATGCCAAGAGACTTGTAGAACTCCTCTGAAATTGCAATCATGTCATCGAATGCTTGCCACGAATGCTCGGGCTTAGTGAGGACGAATTGCTCAATCTGCTCAGGTCGAATCAGCGTCATGCTTATATCACAGCCAAAATGGATGACGAGCCTTCTCAAATTGGTGCACTCTGAATATTCCCCAAGCATCTTTGCCATGAGCGCCTGCTTCCTTTCGAAAGCAAGTACTAAAGCTGGCGTATCTATTGCGAGATCAATTCTGCTCGCAAGCATGACATGGGGTGTACAGACCTTATGGGTAGGTCTTTGTTCTGCAGCCATTCACCAGAATGTAGCGCGGACAACCGCTGTGCGGAAGTACCGATGAGGTATTTGTCGGTATCCTTGTTGCTTTCATCTTCGACGACCTTGTACAGCTCTTCGTCAAATTGCTCGAGTTGTGCAGTCTTCGCCATGTGCTCTCGGAACATGTAATAGGGAGGTCTTATTGCTTTGTAGCCCCTGCTGTGGAGAAAATGCTTGCCATACATGGCGAGTGCATCGTTCAGGAACAGTCCAGGGCCTGTTAGACAGTGGCCACGGTGGCCAATAATTTTTTGGGCTCTTTCAGGATCGTATCCATCTATCCGTGTCAAGACCTCATGATGTGACAAGCAGTTCTGCTTCTTCAATTCCTCTCCCTCTGGTACCCAGTTTCTGACCAAGGCGCTCTCATCCTGCACATGATTCAGCCAGTGCTGTGGAGCCCAGAGGTATCGATCAATGCACCTCGGTGTTGCTGATCGGCACGGAGTCGTGAACATAGTTGCCAATCGTCTTTAACTTCTTCTGTAACGCCGTCTCCTTCGGTAATGCGGACTCTTCAAGGCCCTTCATCTCCTTCTCTATCTCCGCCTTCTGTTTTAGAAGCTCATCCGCATTTTCTTTCGCCTAGTATCCATCAGCACGAGCTCTGTCAGCCCCTTTCCAGCCTGAAGGCGAAGCCGCGCACCTTCTTCCTCGTCTGTATCTCTTTCTGGACCGCATTTATCCTTTGCTTCGCTCGTGAGGCTGCATACTTTGCTACACTACCATTGAGTATAATTCCAAAGATCAAGGGCAATCGCAAGAGGACTTGTTCGGGCTTCTTCATAGAGCTCAACGACTTCGTCTACCGCCTCTTCTGGGGCGTGACGGCGCCGTTGGCTCTCCTTCACTTTCTTGGGATCTCCGCCTTTGTCGATGATGAAATCGAACACGTCGAGCATGGTGGCTACCGAATTCTATTTCTGAGGGGGGTGACTGTGCACCACATCAGATGAAGTTGCAGCTTCTAGTGTATGGGTGAGAAAGTAATGTACTAATGTAAATAGAGAATGAGTCAACCGATCAGAGAGCTGAGAGCTGAGGGTTTTCGATTCGATTAGCTTGACAGGGGTCCAAGGTTTAAGCTCCATCGGTTATAACCTTGTTCCACTTCCCTGCTAAACCTAACAGAGCTCAGGCTGCGGGGAGGAATTAATATCTAAGGTAGTCACATGCTGTATCTAGGCCAAAAAGTCTTCGCGCCGGTCAAATGGTCATGCTCCTTCGGTGGGATTTCTGTCACGTCACAGACCAAGGTACCTTGGTGAGAGCCCTAATTTCAGGGTCCCATTGTACCAATTTGAGAAATTTCAATGACGACGCGGCGATCAGAAAATTTTATGCACCTGAAGCAATCGGTCTCGATGCCTCTATCTGTATATTATTTTATTGTACACCTACCTTGCGCAACGGGCGCGACACCGACGCCGCAAGCCTACCTATTTCTCTCTCTAAGGGATGAACCGTCTAACGATAGCCGTCTCTGCCATCCTTCTATCCCATTGCCTCCTCCACCGCCGGGCCCCCTACATCAGCGCACATTTGCTTCCGCCCACAGGCTCGGCTGGATTCCGAGACTTTTCGATCTCCCTAACCATGAGCTCGAACGCCTCGCTGACATTCTGATTCAACCTCGCACTTGCTTCTGTGAAGCTGCAATTGTACTTTGCAGCCAGCTGCTTCCCTTCTTCTGTAGGAATAATGCGCTGGTCGGCTCTTAGGTCGCTCTTGTTGCCAACGACGACCATAGGGACCCAGTCCGCACCCTGCACTCCTTGGTGAGCACTCGGCGTAGTATGAAGCAGTAGAGCCTCAGTGGACTCACAAGATGGTCGAGAATCTTGTCTCGTAGGATCTTGACCTGATCGAACGATGCGCGTGAAGCGATGGAGTAAACCAACATGTAGCCATGGATGCCAATGAAGTGTTTCGAGCTCAGAATACTGTATTCATCCTAGAGCAACGGTGCTAGAAGTTAGAGGACGATCGCGGCAGGAGTTTACGTGGCTGCGTGGCTGCGTGGCGGGCTTACTGTACCAGCGGTATCGACGATCTCGGTAGCAAAGTCGTGGCCTCGATGCCTTATAACTTTAGAGAAGGTATTTTCGATAGTCGGGTAGTAGCTGTCGACAAAGTGCCCTTCGCACAATTGCACAGTGAGCGATGATTTGCCTATCACCGCCTTTCTATCAGCGTGTTGTCATTCAACTCCATCCAGAATGAGCTTACCGACAGAACGGCTACCTACGACGGCCATCTTGCGCTGCTTGGGAGAGGTCGGCATCTTTGCAGATGAAGTTGACTTCGAAAGATCTGGCCTTGTGGTGAGAAAGGTGGGAGGATTTTGAGGTTGGACCTGCTCGGCGCCCAAACTCCCAATCGATGCGGCTCTCTCTCCAAGGATCATGCACGGGAGATGATTGGGGATGATAAATATATAGATAATTTAGCAAAAAGGGTATTGATATGCTCTCTCATCTCAAATTCTGGAAATTAGAGATTACCACGCTGGTGCTACGGCCCCTTGCATCGCCAGTCTTTCGTTATGCTTCAACTAGGGCCTTTTCTGGACTCGCGACCAAAACTCGTAGATGAGCAAGATTTGGGTCAAAGTTGTATATGCTCGTGCTGGAAATGGCGTCCTTTGTGCCTCACGGTTGCGATCCGAGGGCGGATTGGTCGCATTGTCGCCTAAGGTACTGGGGCAGCACAGACCCGCTCTACAACACAAGAGGCTCTTCGTCGGAAAATACGATTGCTGAGACACGGTATAGGATCAGGCCGTACTGCACTTGGAGCGCTAAAGCTGAAGGGTTCTTCCATGTCACGCGACCTGGCTGTAGATCAAAGACAAGGGCCGCTTGGACATGACAGCCAAACTATCTACTCGAGAACAGCCTTTATACAATATCTGATGCCCTCTTGGAGCTGCATATACAAGTAAGATACTGGACTCGTGCCCCCGGAAACCTAAGTGCACACTGTAGAGGTTGTCCATTCTTGGCACGATCGTAGTATCACGTTCCTGTACAGTCAGTCTTTTAGGCTGTCAATCACGCCTTGCAACCGGCCAACAAAGCCCGCCCTTAGATCACCTTCGGCATCATCATGCCGACTTTCACTTTCGATCTGCTTATGGTATTGCAAAAATTCCTCCACTGCATCAAGCAAATGCTTCAACGTGCCTCCCTGGAGCCGACTGCAAACGTGCGGCCTGACCTCCTGGTTGATACATAGGTAGCTGAGAAGCACGGACGCGTATCCAAAAGCCACGTTTGATATGGTTCCTTCTTCGGAATAGACCTAAGAAAGTCAATATCAACAGCATCTTGAGGCGAGGGAAACACACTTCATCGGCGCCCTGTCGTCTAGCCATAAAAAGCTGCAGCAACTTGTCCAGGTCGCTGATACCACCCTCACGGTCTTGCATGACCAGGTGCCGCATAGTATCGGACGACTCCGCTAGGTTGATCAAACAGCCAAGCGATAAGATCACTTTGTCGAGCAACATCGGTCGCTGGTCCTTCAGGTTGTGGTCCGACAGATGCTCGAAATGAAGAAAGACATTGTCGAATAATGCGCTTATGATGTCAGCTTGCGCAAAAGCCTCACAAAGACGAGGTTTATTGTTAGTCATGTTGAGATATAGCCGAAGGGTCAAAGTGTGCAAAGTTCCACATTCCTCGTCGCTCCATGTAGCCAGAAGCGTTAACATGTTTAGAATGCGCTTGACTGTATCCTCTCCCCAAGCAGCAGCAATGTTCTCGATTGCGTTACTGATAGTACATGACTCAAGAATGGAGATTGTGAGCTCGATGCATACCATGATGTTTGGGACGGGAGGTTGTGGTGATGTTGGCGAGGGCAATGAAGCGGTCACCAGCTGGCCAACTTGATTTGGTGACATAATTTCAATGACAGACCCTGTTTCTCGCGTGCGACGCACGAGGAACTCGAGACACTGCAGAGCCAATACCTGACACGAAAGGAACGGTGGTTTCCCGGCACGCCAACAAGCCGACTTCAACATTGAATTGCACAATTTGATGTACTCCTGCTGAGCTAGCTTCGTCATGTTATATTCGCGAAGCTTTGCGGAATGAGCCAGATTTTGGTCTAAATGTAGTAGGCCAACGAGGGTATCCTTGATACGAGCACGGCTGACTTCCGACAACACAGAGACAGCGGTCGAATTTGATATAAGCTGAAGTGTGCCTGCCGCAAAGAGGGAATTTGTTATAAGATCGTGGCTAGAGCCCATCATGGAGAGAAACCGCGGCTCGAGTTGCTGGTCAACAATAAGGCGACAAGTAGTCGGATCTTGCAGCTTTGTCACCAGATCCAAAAGAACGGAACGACAAACAGACTTCGAGGCCGTTGTATCATTAAGGTCATCCAGTATCGCCTCCAACTCACCAATCAAGCGCACGTTTCCGCCGGCCTCACGAAGTTCGTGTATACTTCGCATAGCACCGCCTTGCGAACCCTGCACTCCGTCAAAGGAGTCGTCATGAATTTTGGCTGACTGGGAGTTCGGCATGACTATACCATTTCCAGGACGTCTGGTTTGCTTCATTTCGTGGCTGGGCATGCTGAAGACTTCAGCATCCTCAAGATCGGTCTCCATCAAGTAGGATCGTTGCTTAGCATACGTGACCTTGAGTCCGCCGATTTGAGGAAAAGCTGTCGATTGTGTAGGTAGCGAGGAGCCGTATCCGTAAGCTTGAGTAGATTCGCATTGGCCATCAGCGCTTAGCGATGCCTGGATTTTAGTGGCATCGTGTACTCGAGGAGTTTCCGAACTGGCAGTTCTCGTAGTGCTAGCACTGCTTATCGACTCGCTATCAGAATCGTCGTCCAAGCAGCTGTCATGACGGCCCAGAGGATACAAGGTATCGATGATTCTCTTGGGCCGTCGCTGAGCATCACCGCTCTCCTGAGTGATTCTGCGGCCAGTCACACTGGCTACCGACTGTTTTTGTATAGCATCATGTTCTCGATCGGTCAGGGTTAAGCTTGGAAGATCCAAGCCAGGGCTTGCATTGCGTATATCACTAACAAGGAGCTTACTCCATAATTCGCGTTGGCGAGGTGTACTTGTGACATCCACAGCTCGCATTCGATTAGGCGGAGTACTTGGTCTGAGATCATCAACTTGATATGGATGATCGTGCTCAACTTCGCCATCTGATGGACGAGTAAGCTCCTGACGATGAACTCTTTCCGGCACTTTAGGTTGCACTGCGGCTTTCGACATGTTTCCCTTCAGTACTCTATGAGGTGGCAACCTTGCTTTGGCCGATGCTTTCTTCACAGAAACAGGGGTAACGTGCTTCGAAAAGGGCACGCTGTCGGCTCCACTACCGTCTAAAGATACTGATATTTGTACAGGTTTCCTATCCTTGGCAGCAGCACCCCTGTATTTGAGGTCAGCTGGCCCTCCTTTTTGCATCTTCCGACGATCAGGTCTTGGCGACTGTTGTCCACCCGCGGCCCTATCAAGAGGACTTATTCTCTGAATGCCTGCGCTGCTACTTTCCATAGCAATGTGCCTTTGTAGACTGTCGTCATCGTACACTATGGCCGAATCCACCGAGGCCTTCATAGAAATGACCTTGCGCCTCTTCCTTACCATCCCGTCTGCCGCTGCCTTTGTTTCTAGCCCATCATCACCGGAGGATGGAAAGTCAAACACTGAAGTTGATTTGGGAGAAAATGGTGCATCCTGGCCTGAAGCTTTGGTAGATTCGAGACGAGTGGTCTGTTTTGCCATGACTCCAGGCCGCAACGAAGAGGAAGCCTTCTTTTCCGTGAGAGATGTTTCTTTCGGCACTTGTGTACCGATCATGGTGGTCTGTACACAGTGGGCAGGTTCTTCCTTCCTGCCATATAGTTTCCATTTCACGTCCCAGGTGGCCGGCCCAGCACTGTGGGCAAAGTCATCGTTGGCAAAGGTAGAATCGGTAATGGGTTTGCGGTATGATTTGCCATATGTCGCGGTTTTCCGACGGCGGTCCATGGTAGCGACGGCCAATATAATGAGCGTCACATTGCACGCAGATGAAAAGATCCGATGTGATAAGACATAGCTATTCACAAGTGGGAGATGTTGCCTATGCCAATTTAATGACAGTCGAGTTTGGCGGCTATCACCTAGAATTGGGTAGTACAGGTAAGAACCAGTAAAGGTGTGGTGAGGAAGAGAATATCTGGAGAGGGGAAATCAGATGTGAAGTTAACCAAAGTGTAGATGACAGAGAACAATGGAATCAAGTATCAACAATATGAGTGCCAAGCCTACGTCAATTAGTTTACGCTAAGGGCCCGCTACCGGAGCTAGACCGTTCTAGTCCTACTATGCTGTTGCCATTGAAAAAATGATGCAAGTCTGGGATCTGGCTGTCTGTTCCCATACGCATATGTTCACAAACAAGAATGAGATGATGGCCAAAGGAAACATACGACCTCACGGTCTTTGAGACCTCAAACAAGGGTTGCAGCAATCTTTGTCTTCTACCTCCCCGCAAGGTCTTTTTCTGTCGTTGTTAGTTTTCTGTCTTCATCAAGATGACCTAAAACCCTTTTTCTCGTCATGTCTTCAGATATGGTCACCCCACAGGAAAAGCAGCCTGAATTATTCAAGCAAATCCTCTCTACACTCCATACAATGCAGGATGATTACAAACACCTGAGTGCCTCAGTAGAGTCAATCGAAGGAAGGATCAATACCCTATCCGGAACGAAGCATGTTCATGATGTGGCGCGAGAAACTCGCCGCCCTTCAGGCACTGATTCCATCACGTCTCATTCTCCGGTCTTAAGTGTCCAAGACAAGATACCCCCGCCGGCTTTTACTGACTTAAAGTACTCGCGACCTCTAAGGAGCTCAGAGGTTAGCCACGAGGATATTGTGGACAGAAAGGCCTCTCCTTCCGGGCGTGTGTCCAGCCCAATGACATCAAAGATTATCCTGACAACCTACCCCGGTCAATCAGGCATCGACCCTTTGCCGATGAATTGGGGTCATGAGAATGCGAATCTGAGAGGGCCAGTGGTAGTCAGTAGAGCACAAGGCACGATCAGAAAACGTAACGCTATTGGTGCCCATGGGGGTTCATACTCTATCTACTACGCATTGGCCGTTGCCAGCAAAAATCTTGATTCCGACTACAAACCCGATTGGACGAACACCGAGCCCGCCACGACGATTGGACCCTTTCCTCAGTGGGCTGATCCAAAAAAGATTGTTTCCATGGACCCATGGGGCCATCTGTCTCCATGGATCTACTCTGATTTGATAGAAAGTGAGAATATCCACATCAGGCCAACAATCGCAGTCACCAAAGCACACATGTTCCTGCCAGAACTCGAGCAGAGCGTACGTGCTGGTCGTCTTGTTCCGGATGGAAAGGTCTGTCTCAATGAGCTGGGAGAACTGGCCGTCACTAAGTTTGCGGTTGAGCCGGTATGGTACTTACCCGGAGTCGCTCAGCGCTTCGGCATAGAGGAAGGTACGCTACGAAGGTCACTATTTGAAAACACTGGTGGTTCCTTTCCGGAGCTGATCACGCGGAGCGACATCAAGATTTTCTTACCCCCCATCGGTGGATTAACAGTATATTGCTTTGGCGATCCAGCAAAGATGGCCGATTCGAACGCCAAATTATCGCTCCGCGTTCATGACGAATGCAATGGTAGCGATGTTTTTGGTTCTGACATTTGCACTTGTCGTCCGTACTTGATATTCGGCGTCGAAGAGGCCGTCAAGTCTGCACAGCAGGGCGGTAGCGGTGTTGTCATCTACTTTCGCAAGGAGGGTCGAGCGTTGGGCGAAGTCACGAAATACCTTGTTTACAACGCTCGGAAACGAGGAACGGATAGTGCAAGTGACTACTTCAAGAGGACTGAGAACATTGCTGGAGTCAAGGACATGCGATTCCAGGCTTTGATGCCCGATATACTGCATTGGCTTGGCATCATCAAAATCGATCGCATGCTTAGTATGTCAAATATGAAGCATGATGCGATCGTTGAGCAAGGAATACCAATACTTGAGCGAGTTCCCATTCCAGATGAGTTGATCCCACAGGACAGTAGAGTGGAGATCGACGCAAAGATTCATGCGGGCTATTGTGAATTTTCCCGCCACACTTCTGCCTTGTTCAAGATGCTGACAACTTCTACAGTTACCACTGGTAAAGCGATGACAGACGAAGAGTTGGCTGCAGTACATGGAAGGGCTTGGGATGACGTGGATCACTGAATCAAACCTAGTCCTCCTACCGGCATGCTTCTTCGATTCGATACTGGTGTGCTAGTAAGGAGTTGAGGATGATTACCATCATCCAAGCTCCGCTAAAGCTCGTGGCTCAGCCAAGTAAGGCATGGCAATCTCAAGTCTTTTCCGTTTGCCCCGAGTGAAGAGTAGTATTCTCATGCCTATGCGGTCACTAGGTCGCAACACGGGCACTTCGCATAGGACAGCAAAGAGGTCCCGTACCTTTAGCAATGGGAGAAACCTCCACAGGGAATACATTTAATTGAGGAAAGCCATCATGAATGACTAAGCTGTAACGAAGAATCGCAAGACTCGAGAAACACCAGAAACTGAAAGAACCGCGAAAAAGAGTGTGAGTTACTGCTGCAAAGCAATGAGAAAAAGCCAAATGACACCATATCGATCGTCGGGTTTGACCCAATTAGACGAAACGTGCCTTTGATATTCACGGGTACTATGAGATAAAGATACATGTATTTTATGATACACAAGGCCACTCGGGCACCGATACACGTCGCATCTACCCGACTCCCGATATCATAGCGCCAATCTTTGCATATCGCCTCCCCTCGCACCTCGCTCATCCCTCCACCTTGTAGTACTTTCCCAACTTCCACTTCTACTTATCTACGCTCTGGAACAAGATGGTAAATTTTCAATTTTTCTGTTCAATCTTCGTTTCGCTGATTGCGACTCCGTTATCCAGGGCAAACGTAAAGCAGCAAAGAAGCCTCAAGGACCCAAGAAGGTGCGCTTTGCGAACATGACCAACTTTGGCACCTCGATGCTTATGTCCTACTTAGAAAGAGCCCCTTCCCACCAATTTCCCTTGTCTTTTTTGCAACCACGAGCTTTCGGTCACGGTGAAATTGGACAAGAAAGCTGGTGTTGGAGATCTCTCCTGCAAAATCTGCGGGCAACAATTCCAGACTGGCATCAATTGTAAGTCTAACACCATCCTTGCTTGGTGGGCATAACACCCAAATGTCCGCTACTCGCTGAGATCTCATCATAGATCTCTCGGCCGCAGTCGATGTGTACTCGGACTGGATCGACGCCTGCGATAGTGTTGCCAAGGAGGCCGCGAATGGAGTTGCGCCTGACGACGGCTTCAACTCTTATGCAGATCTAGTAGCTGGGAATGAGAGAAGAAATTCTGAGATGAACGTTGACCGGCATTTGGTATCAGCTGTGGGCGGTAATGAGTATGGGGGAGACTTTGTCGACGATGATTAGGGAGTGGGCTTCTCTCGGGGGACGTCCTGATATGCGAATGGGTCCATGTTTACACTACAGGTAGACACGACAGCTATACTTTTTCGCAAAGGCTTTCTGCGATGAATGAAACCTATCCCCAACCTCACTCAAGTCACAAGCGCAACTCCCTGCTTACGAATGACCACGTCGTCCGCAGTCAATCGTTGAGAGTCAGCGCTCTGTCTAAGGGAAGTACGTTGTTGTTTAAGCATTGGATATCAATCCTCCAGAGGTCTGATCTTTCAAATTTCTTCAAAGACGAATTATTTCTGGCCTCGGATCTGTACGTTTTGCATGAGCGCTTCCACTGACGTCTCACCTATCCGTCGAGCTGATCGTGCCTTGACTGCCCTCTGATCTGATGCTACGGCTACAAACAATGCAATTGTGTGAGCTTTCATGAGCCCCAGTGTTCTTCAAGTTGCTATAGGGTGTAGAAGCGGTCGCCGAAGTCCCCAAGTCCAGGAACAATATAACTAACACCATATTAGCTTTGTTGATCCGGCAAAGGCCCATGTCTGTGGTGTACTTCTTCTCATCCAAACCTTCATCAACAAATGCAGTGACCACTCGTAAACTGGGGAATCGTTCCGCGAAATTTGAGACCCCTTCAGGGCTTGCAATGAGATTGAGGAACAGAATTCTATCTTCCGGTACCCCCTTTGACTTGAGAACGTCTACGGCCATCGTCGCGGATCCCCCTGCACATTAAATCAGCCTAGTACTTGTATACCGCGTATAGCAGAAAGTAGTACCTGTAGCAAACATTGGATCCAGGAGTAAAACCCATCGGTCTGCAATGTCTTCGGGCAACTTGTCATAAAACAACCGGGGCTTGTAAGTATCCTCGTCGCGCTGGATAAGGATCTTGCCGATTCTGACAGAGCGACAACAGTCTCGCAGGCCTTGCTCCATTGCCTCTCCGGCCCTCATGATCGATACGCCACAGATTTTCCCCTGGAATTTGACTCCAGCGTAAGGTCTTCCAACGGGTGTGGTGATTGTGTGCTGGATAACAGGCAGATGATTCAGGCCTTCCTCGACAAGGAGGCGGATAATGCGATTGGAGTAGAATATGAAATCCGCACGCTCCGTGTCTCTATCGCGAATCATTCTGATTTACCCAACTCTCAGCTCTCCCTCTCTCGAGACGCCAGCCATATCCAAAATGGATTTCAGAGGTAGCTTACGTAAGGAGAGCGATCAATTGGGGCGTCTGTGATAATATGTGCACGTTCTCATAGGCGATGTTTGTGGATATAGTTGCTGTTGGCTTTTGCGATGTGGGTCGGTAATCTGGGCCTAACTTTTGGGCCGGAGCAGTGTTCCCAGTACTAGGAGACATTTCTAGCTACAGTGGTGCAGGAAAGTAGTATAGCAACAGCTTCGTGGAAGGAAATACGGAAAGCATCAACGGTCATGGAGGTGGCACAAGCAGTAGTTGGCATTGCACCTCGGCCGATCTGAATGTAACTAGTCAATTACACATAATTTTCGTCAGGAGTACTGGGCCAAGATACCGCCAGATAGGTACAATTTGGAGAAGCAAAAGCCAACCATGAGCAATATTAAAATCCAATAATAAATGGCACGAGAGCTTTTTGCAAGTCCCCGCGTGGCCTCGGTCGAGCCCTTTTCGGAGAAACTTCGGCTAAGGACTAGCACCTCGCTAAAGGTCTTGTGTGCGATTTACATTGAAAGCCTCAAATCGTTTGTCTACGCCATCCACACAACGAGCGCGACTCTCCCCAGCTGCGATACTCGATCGAAGTCGTAATCATGGCGGTCGGCAAGTCAGTACTCCTCCGCTCTCAACAGCAGAAAGCAGGTAGGGTAAACAGGCTAATAGACCCTTAGGAACAAGCGCCTTTCAAAAGGCAAGAAAGGACTTAAGAAGAGAACACAGGACCCATTTACTCGCAAGGACTGGTATTCAGTCAAGGTACATGTCATTCGCCTCTGATACGATACACTTCTGACCACTCTTAGGCGCCCTCGACCTTCCAGATCCGCGAGTATGCCTGCCCATACCTCAGTAGCCATCCCCCTTCACTGACTCATCCAGCGTCGGTAAAACGCTGGTGAATAGGACTACTGGTCTGAAAAACGCAAACGATGCGCTGAAAGGAAGGATCTTCGAGGTGTCGCTTGCCGACTTGCAGAAAGATGAAGATCATGCGTTCCGGAAAGTCAAGCTTAGGGTGGACGAGGTCCAAGGGAAGAACTGCCTCACCAACTTCCACGGTCTAGACTTCACCTCCGACAAACTCCGGTCTTTAGTCCGCAAGTGGCAATCCCTGATCGAAGCCAACGTCGTCGTCAAGACGACCGACGAATATCTCATCCGCCTGTTTGCCATCGCCTTCACCAAGAGACGACCTAACCAGGTCAAGAAGACCACATACGCTGCCTCGTCACAAATACGATCGATTCGCAAGAAGATGGTGGAGATTATTCAGCGCGAAGCGTCAAGCTGCACACTTTCCCAGCTCACAACCAAATTGATCCCCGAGGTGATTGGTCGTGAGATTGAGAAGGCTACGCAAGGCATTTACCCATTGCAAAATGTCTGTGGATTGCCTTCGCTACATGTGCCATAAAACCATAGAAATAACTATACTGATACAGAGCAGGTCCACATCCGAAAGGTCAAACTCCTTAAAGCACCAAAGTTCGATCTAGGGGCTCTTCTCAACCTTCACGGCGAATCAACGACAGACGAGCAGGGGCAGAAGGTGGAGCGGGAATTCAAGGAGCAGGTTTTGACCGAGGTCTAGGTGGGATGTAGAACAAGTGCAGAATAGGAGGCAGTCACCGTCACTTGCCCATTGCAGTGATGTCTGTAGGGGCTTTCTCTACAGCTCAATGGTATCGTCTTCAGATTGACTGTCTCTCCAATGCGGCGAAGTTTCTTCTGTCAAAGTGATTCCATCAACATGCTCATGATGTTCCCATTTTCCAACGAGGCCCAAAAAAGCACCGCCGATTCTCAACTTACAAGACTGTGCCTGGTATCTCCTGGCCCCTGGTATCTCCTTGTTATTGGGGCGTAATCAGCGAGTGGACAAGACCTGATTGGGCTTGGACTTTCAAATCCAACGGAACTACACGGAGCAGCGGTGATATATTGATACCTTTCATAAAATTGTATGTAGGTTCAACATGGACTTTTCATATAAATGGTAGCGATTCAAGCAAGCCATGGGGTTGTCAGGACGTCCACAGTCGGGTGATGAGCTAGGTTGATTTCTAGGAAGTCTTTCGCTCATGAAGACTGGGGGTTATTGTCAAGCAGGAATTCCACAACAGCTATCATGTTCAGCAAAACAACAAAGTAAGGTGCACAACCGAGGTACCTTGTCTGAACAGTTCTGGCTTCTCGGCCATTACCCAATGTCCACAATCAATGTCTCGTACGACAAATCTCGGGAAGAAGCGCCCAATCAACGGTAATACATCGTCCGCGACATAATGGCTCTTAGTTCCACGAACGATCAGTGTCGGACCGTCATAACGAACTACCTCAGGATCATGATATGGGAAGTCTCCCATGTTATCAAGTCTTGCAGCGAATGTTTTGACAGGTATGCGGAGGCGCAAGGTCTTTCCGTCCGACGAACGTACCAGATTTGTAAGGAGAAATTGCCGTATAGGTAACTCCTTCAGCACTACGGTGAGGTTCGTAAGTGGAGAATTTCGGGGAAAATAGACGCACCTTCTCAAATTTTCTCAAAATATCATCGGCTTCAACTTGCTTGCTGACTTGCTTCTCTTCTATCTCGCGCATACCCTGGATATACTTGTGGAAATCGCTTGTCAAAACGGCGTCAACGGGCGCGTTGTCAACTGGTATTAATGCGCCAAGGAGCTCGGGGGATCGAAGTGCAAGTGTCATTGCCACTTTTGCACCCCTGGACGGTTTTCAGCGATGGAAAAAATAGTGAAATGCGGGAGGATTCTAACATGGAATGACCGATCAAGGTCGGTGCTTTCAGTCCGTGCTCTTCTATAAATTGCTCAACATCGTCGGCCATGGCCAAGTAAGTGTGGACCTGCTCATGAGGCGATTCGCCATGATTGCGGAGGTCCTAATATCATCAGACTTGTGTCCTAGAACCAACTTGGCAGGAAAATGGACAAACGAGGGCGTAGACTTGGACTTTGAGGTCGCGTGCCAGAACCCTAGTCATGTCAATGTGGAGAAGGGAGCATCTGCGTCAATAGCATACTTACTGATGCTCCTGCTGTTCTGCTTGGAGCCAAAGAGACCATGCAGGATGATCAGTGGTGGACGCTCGGCTGGGACTCTCGGGGTTTCATGCAAGGTGTAAGCCAAGCTCAGATAACGCTTTGAAAGGTGGCAAATGCTGGCGCGGCACGAGAAGAGTAGGCGAAACAGCATTGGCTTCTCAAAGCAGAGGCTCGATCAATAGTATACACAGTGCTTGTCTTGGATGTATGGACAAGTATGGTTGCTTCCAGCTTTGCTGAAAGGGCCGGGGCGATTACCTTAGACGCTATTACTCCACATAGGGTCGCAAACCCTACTCTAGAAACATTTCGTCAACGGTGTTGTATAGCATTTGTCAATTTGTAGAAGTTGTCTATGTGCGCAAATCTCAAAGCAACTGATTTAGACGGATTATTGGGATATGTGAGGTTGGCTGGCGTATTGATTGCTTCAGGAGGCCAACCATTCGTAGCCAATACCAATGCTCCACAGTTTCGCAAAAGATTTCTACGAAGACGTCACTGCAGTCTTCAAATTTTCGAACCGAACTTCCTTCAATACTTTCACTAATGCACTAAACACTGACGATTCTAGACTGCGTTATACAGGGAGTTAAGCACAAGAAGACAAGGTAGCACCCTTCCATACATAATAACTACGTATTCGCTGGTTCCGTACAGGCCGGTGAAGCAACACGCCCAGAAGACCTTTCATCGCCAGGTGATTGGACATCGCCTCGTAGGAGATGCCCCTGCTGAAGCAAGTCAGCGTCATTACGCAAGGGCATCATGCGCAAGACACGTAGCCACGACAGAAAAAGCAAACAGACGCTGGTGAACTGTCGTGGACGCAGTGTCTACCATGTCCCATTCACAAGATGCTCTTACCTCTCTAATTCACTGTCCGTCCTTTGTGTGCCTTGGGCTCCGGCGTTTTTGCCAAGCAGATGAAGCACTGCGTCATCAATAGCTTATCTACTATGATACGCAGCCGTAAACAACTTCAGTGCTAAGCTTGGCCCTAGTACAGTGCTCTTTATGGGAGGGGTCTACTTCTTCTATCAAGCGTGTGCTGCTTTCACTCATAGAGAACAGAATCGTCGTGTAGAGATCCTACATGTATTGAAGTCTCAGCACACTCAGCCACTGTGCTAAAATCGGTAATGGTTATGATTTTAGGGCTGATATTCATAATCGATTAAAATTATCAGCCTCATAATCATAATCGATTTTAAACTATTTTTAGAAAAAGGGGGGGAAAATTTAAAGGGTTTATTAATTTATAAATTTCAAAAATATTACTATTTTTAATATTAATATTAAATCATTTTGAATAATTATATTTTATTTTATTTTATATTATTATTAAATTTAAAGAAACAATTAAAATCGAAATAATTTATATTAAATTTTTTAAATAAAAACAAAGTTATTTTTATAATTCTTATATTATTAATACAGATTCTATTAATAATTTTAAATATATTATATACTTTATTTATATATTTCAAATATTAATAAGTTTTAAATAATTATAATTTTAATAATTATAAAATTTAATATTATAAATAAATATGAATATAAATATATAAAATATTTACTTTTAAATTCTTTTTTGTATTAATATTTTTTTAATACTTGTTTTACTACTTTATATAAATTTATACGAATTTTTATTATATATTCCCAACTTATAATCGCTTTATATACAAAATAGTTCTAATATATATAAATTTTATAATCTTTTTTTCTTAATTAATTGTATATTTAAACTTCCTTTATTAAATAAAATTATTAATATAAGATTAAAAGCTTTACTTTTTTTACTTTCTTAATTCAAGTTTTAATCCCTTAAAATTATATTAATTTTTTAATAACGATAATTATATATATTTATTGAAGATATATAATGTATTCCTCAGTTGATTGCTATATACAAAATGGAACTGTTTATAAATGCCAAGGCATTAGGCCGGATTAGGTTTAATAGCGGAGTATATTTGTATTGCTATTCCTATTATTTAATATTCTTATTTTATTATAGCTTTGTTACAAACTGTTTAACATATGTAATATGTTTCTTAGTTGATTGCCATGTACAAAATGGAACTATTTATGAATGCTAAGGCACTAGGCCGGATTAGGCTTGGTGGCGGAATGCATCCGTATTGTTATTCCTGTTATTTAATATTCTTATTCTATTATAATTATATTATAAACAAACAGCAATAAAAAGTTAAAAATAATTAAGTTGGAATTTTCAAAATGACCAAGTTAGTAACTCTGACTATTTTAATATTATTATTTTAATAATAATAAGATAATTTTTAAATTAAATATAACATTTAAATTATATATATATATATATATTAATATTAAATAAATAATAAATAATTAAAAATTAAAAATTAAAAATTAAAAATTAAAAATTAAAAAATAAAAATAAAAAGATATATAAGCTTTAAATAATTATTAAAGGTTTTATAGGCCTTTATAAACCTTTAAATAGAATAATAATTAATTAAATAAATAAATAATTATAAAATTTAAATAATAATTTTAAAACTAATATATTAACTTTAATATATAATGTAAAATATAATAAAAATATTTATAAGTTTGTTTAATATGTATGTAATTTTAAAATATTATTAATATAAATATTATAATATAGTATATAACTAATAAAAGATAATTAAAATAAATAAAAAGTTAATATATAATTTCCTTAAAGCCTTTATAAAATTTAAGAAATATTTATAAAATTATAATAAAATGATTATTATTAATAAAGAAAAGCAAATATATTTATAAAATATAAAAAATATAAATTTATAAATTTTATATTTATTAAATTAATTAAATAAAGGGAAAATTAATATATTCTTTTATATATAAAAAATATATATTAAATCTTTTAAATTAATTTTTATAATATATAAGCTAATAATATAAAATTTACTTTAAGTTAAAAACCTTATAAAATACTTTAAATATAGTTTTGAAAAAAGTTTTAATAAAAATATATATTAATTCGATTTTATTTAAAATTATCTTTTTGTTAAATGACAGGAATAGCAATGCGGATATATTCTGCTACTAAGCCTAATCCGGCCTAGTACCTTGGTATTTATAAATAGTTCTATCTTGTATATAATAGTTAATTAAGAAATATATTATATATATTTAATAAGTTATAAGCCCGGAGTATATACCGGCTTATTTAATTAATTTATAAGTTTATATAAAGCTTTAATTAGCCTTAGCTTTCCCTTAGAGTAATATAATAAGAATTATAAGAATTATATTCGAAATTATAATTATATAATTTTATAATTATAAGATATTTATTATTATTCCTTTAACTTATTATTATTAATAGAGTTTTAATTTCTAAGGTATAAATATAATTTAATATATTAATAATCGAGTTGTTTCTCTTATATAACTTTAAGAAGTAATAAGAATAAATAATAATTCGAAATCTAAATATATATAAATATATAAATTTTCCCTACTTCCCTTTAGCTATTATTAAAGGTTTATTATTATTATTTAAGGTATATTATTATTATTAAAAGTATTTGTAATTGCTAGCTATAATTAAAGGCTTTATTATTTTTATTAATAATTATATATTATTATTAAAAAATATAAGGACTTTATAAAATTTATTCTAATTATTCTTTAAGCTTAATAAAATATAAAATATATTTATAATTAATATAATTAATATTTTTTTAAATTTAATATTAAATTTTAATAATAAAAATAATAATTATTTTTAATAATTTTCTCCTTTAAGTCTTTAAATAAATAGGTATATATAATAACCAATTTACTTCTAAAGGCCTTATTTTTACGAAAATTATTATTTAAATTTTTTATTATTTTTTTTCTAAAAAAGAAGCTCTTAATAAAACCTTTAATATTAATATTTAAAAAGTCTGATTATATTAAGAAAATATATTTTATACTTTAGAGAAAAACTTAAAGGAATCTTAATCTTAAATAATAATATATTTTTGCTTAAAATTTGGAAAAAACGCTTTATTATATTATTAAATCTAGCTATTATTTATTATATTTAAAATAAATCTTTATATAATATAATATAAATAAGCTTGAATATTTTTAAGTTTAATTATATTATCTTCTTTTAATATTATTTTTTAAATTTATTATTATTTCGGGTTTTATAACTCTTAAAGCTTTATTTAGTTTAGCAAATAATTATAATTTTTTTAATTTAATTATAAAGATTTTTTCTCTATCTCTGATTTTAATCCCTAATAATAATAGACTTATTAATAAAACCGAGTCTTATTATCTTTAAAGAAATAAATAAATTCGATAATTTTCAGGACTTTATTTTATAAAAATAAAATATAAAAGATATTTTTAAGTTGCAAAGCTTTTAATATTAAATTATTATAATTAATAATTTATTAATAAATAATAAAGATTATAAAGAATAAAATAATAAATATAATCTTATATATATTATTGTTTATTTTTATACTTAAAGCAATATTTATAGCGAAATCAAAGATTATATTAATATTAATATTATTTAAATTAAGCTCGAAGAGCTTTATTAACTTAAAAATTCTAATTATTTTTTTAATATTTTTAAACATTTTTATAATATTATATTTGCTATTTATAATAATAATTCTATAGAATATATTAATAATTTCCGTAAAGCTTATAATAAACTTTTAACTTTTAAAGTCAAAATAAATTAAAACAAATTAATTTTCCTTTTTTATAAGAATTTAGGCCTTAATTATAAATTATATATTAAATATTATATATAAGAATATAACCCTTTTAATATTAATAGGATTCCTAAGTTTACCCTTAATTATATTATTTAACGTTTTTAGAATATAATATAAACAAGCCTTAAAAGTATAATAATAATTTATATATTTATTATAATTTCTTAACTTATTTTAGAATAAACCTAATATAAGGAACCTTAGAATAAGATAAAACTTTATCTTTATTCCAAAGATATTATTAAATATATCAAATATTATATTATATATAAGAAAACCTTTTACGATTCTTTTATTTATTACGCGGGTATTTTTAGCTCTAATAAAAATTATAATAAGGGCAATAATCGTAATAGCTATAATAATTATAAAAGCTATAAAGGCTATAGAAGAAATAATAATATATTTCGAAATAAAAATTTTATAAAAAAGGCTAAGATTATTTATATAAAAATTAAACCTTTAAAAGAATATAATTTTAAAATATATTTTAATATTATTATAAATATATTATTTATATATCTTTCCTTTAATTATATAAAGGAATTTAGCAATAATAAAAACAAGACTTATTTTATAACTTATATTACTAGCTATAGAAAAGTTACTTCTAAAAATTTTAAGAATATTTAAATTTTTAATATTATTATATTTTAATATATATTATATAATTACAATATCTTTACTTTTATTAACTTAATTAATTATCTTATTTATAATATAAGAAGGACTATTTCTATTATAAATATTAATAAAGTTATTTTGACTTATTATATTTGCAATAATTCTAAAAGATATTTTTATATTAATAATATTTTATATATCCCTAGAATCCCTTTTAATTTAATCTTTGTTGAACATATATAATATATTTCTTAATTAACTGCTATATGCAAGATAGGACTATCTATAAATGCCAAGGCACTAGGCCGGATTAGGCTTAGTGGCGGAATGCATTTGTATTGCTATTCCTATTATTCAATACTCCTATTCTATTATAGCTATATTACAAACAAACAGCAATAAAAAGCTAGAAATAGCCAAGCCGGAATTCCTAAAACGATTAAGTTAATAGCTCTGATTATTTTGATATTATTATTTTAATAATAATAAGATTATTTTTGGGCTAAATATAATATTTTTAAAATTTTTCTTATATATATATTAATATTAAGCAAATTAGAAGCAATAGAAAATAGAAGAATTTATAAGAATTATATATATATATATATAAAAACTTTAAATAATTATTAAGGGCTCTATAGGTCTCTATAAGCCTTTAAATAGAATAATAAATAGCCGGGTAAATAGTTATAAAGCTTAAATAATAATTTCAAGGCCGGTATATTAGCTTCAGGGTATAATATAAAATATAATAAAGATATTTATAAGCTTATTTAATATATATATAATTTTAAAATATTATTAATATAAATATTATAATATAATATATAATTAATAAAAAGCAGTTAAAATAAGCGGAAAGCTAATATATAACCCCTTTAAAACCTTTATAAAATTTAGAAAATATTTATAAAATTATAATAAAATAATTATTATTACTAAAAGAAAGCGAATATATTTTTAAAATATAAAAAATATAAATTTATATAGCTTATATTTATTAAATTAATTAAATAAAAGGAAAATTAATATATTCTTTTATATATAAAATATATAAATTAGATCTTTTGGATTAACTCTTATAATATATAAATTAATATAAAATTTACTTTAGACCAAAAGCTTTATAGAATACTTTAAATTTAACTTTTAAGAAAACCTTAATAAAATTATTATTTATTATTTATTTAATAAAAGTATATATTAATTTTATTTTATTCGAAGTTATTTTCTCCCTTATAAATTTATATTAAATATTAATATATTTAATATATTTATAATTAATAAGGTTTTTAGCAAAAGTAATTGCCTTTTAATTATTATAATAAATTATTATTATAAAAATATAAATAAGTTCTATAATACTCGAGAGTATAATATAAATAATATAATTATTTTTTATAATATTATCTTTAATAAAGATAATAGAAAAGGAATCCTTAAAAATAAGTTATAATTAAGAAAATAATCTTTTAAATTAAATAATCTCTTTAATTATTTAAATTTAAGTTAAATATTCAATTTTATAAATAAATAATATAATTATAAATTAATATTTAAAAGATTAATTAATAATTATATTACTTAAATTAAAAATATACTTATTAATAAAATATTAAATTTCCTTATCTTTAATATAATTAGTATTATTATAATTATATATAGGAATAAAAGAGCCCTTATAAATAAGCTTTAAATTAATAGTAGAATATAAATAATAAAGGATATATTTAATTATTTTTTAATAAGATTTAATTAAGTTAAAGATATACTGACTTATTATAGAGATAGAGAAAGCAATATCGACTTTAATACTTATTATAATATATATAATTACGTTTATAACGAATTAATATTTAATATAATTCTTATTATTAATTATAAAATTTAAAAAGGCCTTTTATAAATTTATAATCTTTATAAAAATATTAATATTATAAGTTAATTTATTATTTTATATATTATATTTTATAAAGATTTTTTTAAAATAAGTCCTTTAATTTAAAATAAGGATATAATTAGCCTTATTATAAATTATCTTTATACTTAAAAAGAAATTAAAAGGTTTAAAATCGGTTATTTCAAATTTTTCAAAAAGTTATATTTTAAGAATATTAATCTCGGTTATTATAAGGCCTATAATTAAGATATTATTTATATAAATAATAATAATAATATATATTTTTTAATTAATAAAAATATTATTATTAATATTTAAAAGCTCAAAGTTTAATTTCTTAAGTCGTATAATTAATATAATATATTAAATATAAAATAATTATTTCAAGTTATATAAAGACTAGAATAATTTATATATTTTAGTTTTTTTCTTTTTAAAGTTAATAAATTAAATAATATAAATTATTTTGTTAATTTCGTTATATAAAAAAGTAATCTTTATATTTATCTGTTTAATTTCTAAATTATATATTATAATAATTATAAAAATAACTTTATAATTTATAAGTTTTATAATTAATATAAAAGTTTTATTAAAATTAATATTTTATTATTAAAAGAAACCTTTTATAATCTAACGAACTTTATAATAGAAAATCTTATTTTTATTATCTTATTTAATTTTATAAATTTATTTATTTTTTAGAATATATCTCTTATTAAGGAAGTTATATAGCTCTTATATATTATTTTTTATAAAGAATTTATATTCCTTTTTTATAATTATTTTTTATTTTTTATTATAATAATTCTCTATAATTTCCTTATAAATAGTCGATTTATTAAAGTTGAAAAGGTCAATATAGGAAAATAATATAATAAGATTAAAGGATTAAATAAGTTCTTATAATTAAAAATAATACTCGAAAGTATTTTAATATATATTAAATATTTTACTTTAATTAAAAATAATATATAATAAATTAAGGGTAAAAATATTATTATTATTATTATTTTTAAACTTTTATATACGAAGATAAAGTTTATAAGGAATTAACTTAATATATAATATATCGAAGGCGGTTTTTATTAAAAATATTAATTAAGGAAAAAATTAATAAAATCGATAATATTATTATAATTAAGCTATAATAAAATTAAATCTTATTATTACTAAATTATTTTATTAAAAGATTAATATTATTTTAAAGACTTATTTATATAAATAATTAAATAAAACTTCTCGGGTAGATTATTTAATATTATTATAATATTAAATTAAATTATTAAATATTAATATATAATAAATATTCTTAATTTTATAATTAATAAATTATTTAAATATAAAATATATTTTAAACTTCTCTTAATTTATATTATTAATTTTACGGTTCTAATAATAACTTTGCTAATTAATTTATTAAATAAATCTAAAATCGGGTTTAATATCCTTTTTTAATTTATAAAAGGTTTTATTTTATAAATTTTATTAAGAAATATAATTTTATATTTATATTATATTAATAAAAATCTCGTAAAATATTATTTTAGGTAAATATATATTTATTATATTAATATAAATATAAATAAGTAATTCTTAGCTTATATATTCTGATACCTTATTTATCTTAGGGTTATTAAAGATAAATAACTCTTATATAACATTATAATTATAATATTAATTCAAAAAATATTATTCCTTATAATAAGAATCTTAATTAATATAAAGTTATTTATATTTTAAGTTAAGTTTTTTTTATAGATTAGATAATAAAGATAAAACGATTAAAGGTATTACTTTTATAAAATATCGACTTTATATTAACTTATTTTACAATATCTTTAATAATAATAATAATAAACTATAATTATTTAATAAGATTATAATTATTTAAAAAGCTAATAATATTATTATAATAAAAATAACTATAATATTCCCCTAGCTTAATATAGCCCTTATAAGATTTAACTTTAAAGAGAAATTTAGAGCAAATATAATATTTAAGTTTATTTAATAGCGAATAAGTAAGGTTGATATTATTATATATATAAATAATATCGATAATCTTCTACTTATTAATATAGCCTAAATATAAATATTAAAGATAAAATATATTAATATTTAAAGTTTCTAAAGCAATAATTATAATAGATTCTTATATACGGATAATATATAAACTACTATCTTAATATTCCGTTATAATTTTATAAGTATCTAAGATAATACTTTAAAGGATAAATTGAATAGCGTAATTATAATATTAGAATTAAGTTAACAAAATCAAATTAAAAGAAATCTTAAGAATATATAAAATATTATTAATACGAAAATACCTTTTGAAACTATTACAGGTATAATAAATTAAAATAATTTTATTAATATTTATAATAAAAATAATCCTTTTTATATTATAAACGAAATAATTAATTAAATTAATAAAAATAAAAATATTATAATTATATAATATATATTAAAATATAATAATATTAAAAGCTTAAATATTCTTAAAATCTTTAAAGATAATTTTTCTATAACTAGTAATATAAACTATAGAATAAATCTTATTTTTATTATTATTAAATTCTTCTATATAATTAAGGGAAAAATATATAAATAATATATTTTAAAGTTATATTCCTTTAAAAGCTCAGTTTTTATATAAATAATCTTAGCTTTTTTTATAAGGTTTTTATTTCGAGATATATTATTATTTTTTTTATAACCTTTATAATTTTTATAATTATTATAATTATTACGATTATTACCTTTATTATAGCTTCTATTAGGGTTAGAAATACTTATATAATAAATAAAAGAATTATAAAAGGTCTTTTTATATATAATATAATATTTAATATATTTAATAATATTTTTAAAATAAGGATAAAATTTTATCTTATTTTAAGGTTTTTTATATTAAATTTATCTTAAAATAAGTTAAGAAATTATAATAAATATATAAATTATTATTATACTCTTAAAGCTAACTTATATTATATTCTAGAAATATTAAATAATATAATTAAGAATAAATTTAAAAGTCTTATTAATATTAAAAAGATTATATTCTTATATATAATATTTAATATATAATTTATAATTAAGGCCCAAATTCTTATAGAAAAGAAAAATTAATTTATTCTGATTTATTTTAACTTTAAAAATCAAGAGTTTATTATAAATTTTACGGAAATTATTAATATATTTTATAAAATTATTATTATAAATAATAAATATAATATTATAAAAATATTTAAAAATATTAAAAAGATAATTAAAATTTTTAAATTAATAAAGTTTCTTAAGCTTAATTTAAATAATATTAATATTAATATAATCTTTAATTTCGCTATAAATATTACTTTAAATATAGAAATAAATAGTAATATATACGAGATTATATTTATTATTTTATTCCTTATAATTTTTATTATTTATTAATAAGTTATTAATTATAATAACTTAATATTAAAGGCTTTATAACTTAAGAATATCCTTTATATTTTACTTTTATAAAATAAAGCCTCGAGGATTATCGAATTTATTTATTTTTTTAAAAATAATAAGACTTAATTTTATTAATAAATTTATTATTATTAAAGATCAAAATTGGAAATAAAGGAAAAATCTTTATAATTAAACTAAAAAAATTATAATTATTTATTAAATTAAATAAAGCTTTGGAAATTATAAAACTTAAAATAATAATAAATTTAAAAGGTAATATTAAAGAAAAATAATATAATTAAATTTAGAAATATTTAAGCTTATTTATATTATATTATATAAGAATTTATTTTAAATATAATAAATAACGGTTAAATTTAATAATATAATAAAACGTTTTTTCTAAATTTCGAGTAAGAATATATTATTATTTAAAATTAAGATTCCTTTAAATCTTTTTCTAAAATATAAAATATATTTTTTTAATATAATCGGATTTTCTAAATATTAATATTAAAGGTTTTATTAAAAACTTCTTTCCTAAAAAAAGAATAATAAAAGATTTAAATAATAATTTTTATAGAAATAAGGCCTTTAGAAATAAATTTGCTATTATATATATTTATTTATTTAAGGACTTAAAAGAGAAAATTATTAAAAATAGTTATTACTTTTATTATTAAAGTTTAATATCAAGCTTAAAAAGATATTAACTATATTAATTATAAATATATTTTATATTTTATTAAGCTTAAAAAATAATTAAAATAGACTTTATAAAGTCCTTATATTTTTTAATAATAATATATAATTATTAATAAGAATAGCAAAGCCTTTAATTATAGCTAATAATTATAAATACTTTTAATAATAATAATATATCTTAAATAATAACAATAAGTTTTTAATAATAGCTAAAAGGAAGCAAAGAAAATTTATATATTTATATATATTCGGGTTTCGAGCTATTATTTACTTTTATTATTTCTTAAAGTTATATAGGAAAAGTAATTCGATTATTAATATGTTAAACTATATTTATATTTTAAAGATTAAAACTTTATTAATAATAATAAATTAAGAAAATAATAATAAATATTTTATAATTATAAAATTATATAATTATAATTTCAAATATAATTTTTATAACTTTTATTATATTGTTCTAGGGGAAAGCCGAGGCTAATTAAAATTTTATATAAATTTATAAATTAATTAAATAAGTTAATATATACTCCGGGCTTATAATTTATTAAATATATATAATATATTTCTTAATTAATTGCTATATATAAAATAGAATTATTTATAAATACCAAGGTATTAGGCCGGATTAAGCTTAATAGCGGAATATATCCGTATTGCTATTCCTGTTATTCAATAATCTTATTAATTTAATTTTAATATTATAATTATATTATTTAATTTATCCTTTAAGGTATTACTTTAAGCGCTTATAAAATTATAACAAAATATTAAGATAACGGTTTATATATTATTTATATATAAGAGCCTATTATAATTATTACTTTAATAACTTTAAATATCGATATACTTCGTTTTTAATATTTACGTTTAAATTATATTAATAAGTAAAAGATTATTAATATTACTTATATATATAATAATATTAACTTTATTTATTTATTATTAAATAAATTCGAATATAATATTTATTCCAAATCTCTTTTTAAAGTCAAATCTTATAAGGGTTATATTAAACTAAAGAAGTATTATAACTATTTCTATTATAATAATATTATTAACCCTTTAAATAACTATAGCTTTATTAAATAACTATAATTTATTATTATTATTATCGAAAATATTATAAAATAAGTTAATATAAGATTAATATTTTATAAAAGTAATATTCCTAATTATCTTACTTTTATTATTTAATTTATAGAAAAATTTAATTTAAAATATAAATAGCTCTATATTAATTAGGATTTTTGTTATAAGGAATAATACTTCTTAAATTAGTATTATAATTATAATATTATATAAAAGCTATTTATTCTTAATAACCCCGAAATAAATAAAATATTAAAATATATAAATTAAAAGTTATTTATTTATATTTATATTAATATAATAAATATATATTTGCTTAAGATGATATTTTACGAGATTTTTATTAATATAATATAAATACAAAACTATACTCTTTAATAAGGTTTATAAAGTAAAATCTTTTATAAATTAAAAAAAAATATTAAATTTAACTTTAAATTTATTTAATAAATTAATTAATAAGGCTATTATTAGGATTATAAAATTAATAATATAAATTAGGAAAAATTTAAAATATATTTTATATTTAGATAATTTATTAATTATAAAATTAAGAATATTTATTATATATTAATATTTAATAATTTAATTTAATATTATAATAATATTAAATAATCTACTCGAGAAATTTTATTTAATTATTTATATAAATAGACTTTTAAAACAACATTAATCTTTTAATAAAATAATTCGATAATAATAAGATTTAATCTTATTATAATTTAATTATAATAATATTATTAACCTTATTAACTTCTTTTTTAATTAATATTCTTAACAAAAACCGCTTTCGATATATTATATATTAAGTTAATTCCTTATAAACTTTACCTTTATATATAAGAGTTTAAAAATAATAATAATAATAATATTCTTATTTTTAATTTATTATATATTATTTCTAATTAGAATAAGATATTTAATATATATTAAAATACCTTCGAGTATTATTTTTAATTATAAGAACCTACCTAATCCTTTAACTTTATTATATTATTTTTTTATATTAATTTCTCCGACTCTAGTAAACCGATTATTTATAAAGAAGCTATAGAAAGTTATTATAGCAAAAAATAGGAAATAGTTATAAAAGAAAAATATAAATCCTTTATAAAAAATAATATATAAGAATTATATAATTTCCTTAATAAGAAATATATTTTAAAAGGCAAATAAATTTATAAAATTAAATAAAATAATAAAAATAGGATTCTCCGTTATAAGGCTTATTAAATCGTAAAAGGTTTCTTTTAATAATAAGATATTAATTTTGATAAAACTTTTATATTAATTATAAAATTTATAAGTTATAAAGCTATTTTTATAATTATTATAATATATAATTTAGAAATTAAATAAATAAATATAAAGACCGCCTTTTTATATAGCGAAATCGATAAGATAATTTATATTATTTAATTTATTAACTTTAAAAAAAAGAAAGCTAAAATATATAAATTATTTTAATTTTTATATAATTTAAAATAATTATTTTATATTTAATATATTATATTAATTATATAACTTAAGGAATTAGATTTCGAGCCTTTAAATATTAATAATAATATCTTTATTAACTAAAAAATATATATTATTATTATTATTTATATAAATAATATTTTAATTATGAGCTTTATAATAACTAAAATTAATATTTTTAAAATATAATTCTTTAAGAAATTCGAAATAATTAATTTTAAACTCCTTAATTTCTTTTTAAATATAAAAATAACTTATAATAAGGCTAATTATATTTTTATTTTAAGTTAAAAAACTTATTTTAAGAAAATCCTTATAAAATATAATATATAAAATAATAAATTAATTTATAATATTAATATTTTTATAAAGATTATAGATTTATAAAAGGCTCCTTTAAATTTTATAATTAATAATAAAAATTATATTAAATATCAATCTGTTATAGGTATAATTATATATATTATAATAAATATTAAAATCGATATTACTTTCTTTATTTTTATAATAAATTAATATATTTTTAATTTAATTAAATTTTATTAGAAAATAATTAAATATATCTTTTATTATTTATATTCTATTATCAATTTAAAATTTATTTATAAGGGCTTTCTTATTCTTATATATAATTATAATAATATTAATTATATTAGAAATAAGGAAACTCGGTATTTTATTAATAAATATATTTTTAATTTAAATAATATAATTATTAATTAATCTTTTAAATATTAATTTATAATTATATTATTTATTTATAAAGTTAAATATTTAATCCAAACTTAAGTAATTAAGAAAGTTATTTAATTTAAAAGATTATTTTCTTAATTATAACCCGTTTTTAAGGATTCCCTTCCTATTATTCTTATTAAAGGTAATATTATAAAAAATAATTATATTACTTATATTATATTTCCGAGTATTATAAAGCTTATTTATACTTTTATAATAATAATTTATTATAATAATTAAAAGATAATTATCTTTATTAAAAACCTTATTAATTATAATATATTAAATATATTAATATTTAATATAAACTTATAAGAGAGAAAGTAGCTTTAAATAAAATAAAATAAATATATATTTTTATTAAATAAATAATAATTAACAGTTTTATTAAGGTTCTCCTGAAAGCTAAATTCGAAGTATTTTATAAAACTTTTAATTCAAAATAAATTTTATATTAATTTATATATTATAAGAGTTAATTTAAAAGATTTAATTTATATATTTTATATATAAAAGAATATATTAATTTTCTTTTTATTTAATTAATTTAATAAATATAAGTTATATAAATTTATATTTTTTATATTTTATAAATATATTTGCTTTCTTTTAATAATAATAATTATTTTATTATAATTTTATAAATATTTTTTAAATTTTATAAAAACTTTAAAAAGGTTATATATTAGCCTTTTGCCTATTTTAACTATTTTCTATTGGTTATATATTATATTATAATACTTATATTAATAATATTTTAAAGCTATATATATATTAAATAAATTTATAAATATCTTTATTATATTTTATATTATATTTTAAAGCTAATATACCGGCCTTAAAACTATTATTTAGGCTTTATAATTATTTACTTAATTATTTATTATTCTATTTAAAAGCTTATAAAGACTTATAAAGCCCTTAATAATTATTTAAAACTTATATATATATATATATATAGCTCTTATAAATCCTCTTACCTTTTATTATTCCTGATTTATTTAATATTAATATATATATAAGAAAAGTTTTAAAAATATTATATTTAGCCTAAAAATAACTTTGCTATTATTAAAACGATAATAATAAAATAATCAAAGTTACTAACTTAATTATTTTGGGAATTCCGGCTTAGCTATTTCTAGCTTTTTATTACTGTTTATTTGTAATATAATTATAATAAAATAAGAATATTAAATAATAGGAATAAAAATACAAATATATTCTGCTATTAAGCCTAATCCGGCCTAACATTTTAATATTTATAAATAATTCTATCTTGTATATAATAGTTAACTAAGAAATATATTATATATATTCAATACTTTTCTCTTATAAACTTATATTATATTAAATAACAGGAATAGCAATATAAATATATTCTACTACTAAGCCTAATCCGGCCTAATACCTTAGCTACCTAATCGGGCCTAGCGGCTTAGTACCTTGGTATTTATAAATAATTTTATTTTATATATAATAATTAATTAAGAAATATATTATATATATTTAATAAGTTATAAGTCTAAAATATATATTAACTTATTTAATTAATCTATAAATTTATATAAAGCTTTAATTAGCTTTGGCTTTCTTTTAAAATAATATTATAAAAATTATAGAAATTATATTTAAAATTATTATTATATAAATTTGCAATTATAAAAAATTTGTTATTATTTTTTTAATTTATTATTATTAATAGAATTTTAATTTTTAAAATATAAATATAATTATATATATTATAATTATATAATTTTTAAAATATAAATATAATTAAATATATTATAATTATATTATTTTTTTATATAATTTTAAGAAATAATAAAAATAGATAATAATTCGAAACTTAAATATATATAAATATATAAATATTTCTTATTTTCTTTTAATTATTAATTATAATTAAAAGTTTTATTATTATTAAAAAAATATAAAGATTTTATAAAAAAGATTTTATTTATTTTTTAAGCTTAATAAAATATAAAATATATTTACAATTAATATAATAAATATTTTTTTAAGTTTAATATTAAACCTTAATAACAAAGATAATAATTATTTTTAATAACTTTCTTTTTTAAGATTTTAAATATATATAATAATTAATTTATTTTTAAAGGCCTTATTTTTATAAAAATTATTATTTAAATCTTTTATTACTCCTTTTTTAAGAAAAAAGCTTTTAATAAAAATTTTAATATTAATATTTAAAAAATTTAATTATATTAAAAAAGTATATTTTATATTTTAGAAAAAGACTTAAAAGAATCTTAACTTTAAATAATAATATACTCTTGTTTATAATTTGGAAAAAATATTTTATTATATTATTAAATTTAATTATTAATTATTATATTTAAAATAAATCTTTATATAATATAATACAAATAAGCTTAAAAAATTTTAAGTTTAATTATATTATTTTCTTTTAATATTATTTTTTGAATTTATTATTATTTTAAGTTTTATAATTTTTTCGGTTTAATTATAAAGATTCTTCCTTTATTTTTATTTTTAATCTTTGATAATAATAAATTTATTAATAAAATAAAAATTTATTATCTTTAAAAAAGTAAATAAATTCAATAATCTTTAAAATTTTATTTTATAAAAATAAAATATAAAAAATATCTTTAAGTTATAAAGCTTTTAATATTAAATTATAAAAATTATAAAGAATAAAATAATATTTATAATAAAATTAATAATTATATTAATATTAATATTATTTAAATTAAATTCGAAACATTTTATCAATTAAAAAGCTTTAATTATTTTTTAATATTTTTAAATATTTTTATAATAATAATTTTATAAAATATATTAATAATTTCTACGAAATTTATAATAAATTTATAATTTTTAAAATTAAAATAAATAAAATTTTTTTTTTATAAGAACTTAGGCCTTAATTATAAATTATATATAAAATATTATATATAAAAATATAATACCTTTAATATTAATAAGACTTTTAGCTTTATTTTTAATTATATTATTTAATATTTTTAAAATATTATATAAATTAGCTTTAATAATAATATTATAATTTATATATTTATTATAATTTTTTGATTTGTATAAACTTAATATAAAGAATTTTAAAATAAAATAAAATAAAATATTATATATAAAAAGACCTTTTACGATTTATTTATTTATTATATAAATACTTTTAACTTTAATAAAAATTATAATAAGAATAATAATTATAATAATTATAAAAGTTATAAAGGTTATAAAAGAAATAATAATATATTTTAAAACGAAAGCTTTATAAAAAAGGCTAAAATTATTTATATAAAAATTAAACCTTTAAAAAAAATATTATTTTAAAATATTATTTAATATTATTATAAATATATTATTCATATATCTTTCCTTTAATTATATAAAGGAATTTAATAATAATAAAAATAAAATAAAATTTATAATTTATATTATTAATTATAAAAAAGTTACTTTTAAAAATTTTAAAATTTTAAACTTTTAATATTATTATAATTTAGTATATATTATATAATTATATAATTATATTATTTTTATTTTTATTAATTTAATAATTATTTATTTATAATATAAAAAATATTATTTTTATTATTAAAGTTATTAAAGTTATTTTAATTTATTATATTTATAATAATTTTAAAAAGTATTTTTATATTAATAATATTTATATATTTTTTAAATCTCTTTTAATTTAATTTTAATATTATAATTATATTATTTAATTTGTCCCTTAAAATATTATTTT
>JAABUQ010000440.1_pt1 | contig 95581 bp, 87 predicted proteins | sample 5560001 | NCBI WGS metagenome assembly JAABUQ01 (sample SAMN10711888, study PRJNA513371) | rock metagenome | isolation source: Antarctica rocks | place: Antarctica: Victoria Land, Finger Mt nord | collected 2015-12-18
CCACCTCACAGTTCGCCGACGTGATCATCGCCGTGCTAGGGATCGTGGCGAGCTGGGAGCGGCAGCGGATCACCGAGCGGACCACCGCCGGCAGGGTCCAGGCCAAGGCCCGTGGGGTGAAGTTTGGCAGGCGAGCCGCCCTCACCCTCCACCAGCAGACCGAAGCGCTACAGCGGTCTGAGCAGACTGAGTGAGGGCCCGGCCCCTAGAAATTAAACCGGAGCCCGGCCTCATAGGTCCGCCCATAATATTCGATTTGCTGCGTCCGCGCCGAAGACCCGTCGTTGTATCGAAGCGGAGTATTGAGCAGGTTCTTCACCTGATAGAACATGGTGTAGTGTTTTGAAAGCGTATAGCTGCCCGACGTGTCCATGGTCAGACGCGCATCCTGGATAGTGTCGAGCGGCTGATCACCCTGCAGAGCGAACAGGCTGGAACTGACATACTGAGCAGCGACACGGAGCTGAACCCCGTTGCGTTCGTAGAACCCGGACAGGTTTCCGGTGTAGCGGGACGTGCCGGGCAACCGGCCAAACTGGTCTTTGCCATTGCCACTGACGGCAGCGCCGTATTCCTTGAAGCGTGAATCGACGTAGGTGAAGTTGCCTTCGATGCCCAAACCGCCGAGAATGCCGGGTAGCATCGCGAACTTCTGTTGGTACGCGGCCTCGATCCCGCGGGCATAGGCGTTCTCGTTGACGTAGGTGATGAAGTCGCCCGTGGCGAAACCGCCCGCCGCGAAGATCGGGTTCGCCACGTTGACCAACGCCGACCGGAATATGTAATTCTTGAACTCCTTGTCGAATGCGCCAAACTGGATGATTCCACCATTCGGAAGGTAGTACTCAAGGTCCAGATCGAAGTTGTTCCCGGTCGTGGGCTTCAAAGCGGGATTTCCCGCGGTGAACTGCGGCCGCGGCGTCGCGGTAAAGTCGACGCCCGCGAACCCGCCCGCCTGGCTGAACCCGGGACGCGCGATGCCGGTGGAGTAGGTCGCACGCAGCTGCAGATCGGGCAGGAACGAATATCTGAGCTGCACTGTCGGAAACACGTTCGTGTAACGCTTGCGATTGTTGACGAACGAGATCGTCGAGTTGCCCGCGGCATCGGTCGTCGCGAGGAAGTTGCCATAGGTGGCTTCGGTCCGCTCGACACGGGCGCCGGTCAGAACGCCGAGCTTGCCGAAGGTCCCGGTGTACATCGCATAACCCGCATAGACGTTCTCCTTGTCGCGGAAATCGCGGCCTAGCGATGCGGCGAGCGGCACGTTCGCCGCGACGAAGCTGTCGACCGCTCCAAAATCGGCCAGTGGTGCCACGGGATACCGACCAAAATAGTATGTCGATGATGGCCCAACCGGTCGGGCCACGGCGCCGAGGAGTAGGGCCGAACGGCCAAAGCCGGCGAAGTCATCGACGACCTTGTCGCGGCGTCGAACGCTGAGCCCCGCCTTGAGGACACCCTCACCGCCAAACACGTCCAGCGGATGCTTGACGTTGAAGACGCCGCTATATTCCTGGTCGACGTCCTTCTCGGAGAATCGGCTGAGCCGCGTCGATGTCGCGCTGGAACTATACTGCGACACGTCGGTGGACACGAACGGCACGGTGAGCGCGGCGTCGTTGTAGAACTGATAGTAGAAGTGCTTCGGATCAGCTGTGTTGTTGTATCGACCGTAGAACCGGTCCTGGCCGACGAAGCGCGCCTCGTTGTAATAGCCCTCATTGTATGTCGCGCGCGAGTAGGCCGCGCGATAGTCGATCTCCAGACCGCCGAACCTGTCGTCGCCGCCTGCCGCGAGCACCGTGTTGCGGTGGGTCTCCTGCAGATCGACGATGTCCACCTGCGGCGCGAACTTGTCGACGACATAGCCCTGCGCGTCGGGCGCGGAAGGATTGCCGTCGAACCCGGCGTAGAAATGGTCCTTGTGCGACCGTTCGATGTATCCGGCCACATCGGCACGCAGATAGTAGCTGTGATCGTCACTGGGCTTGTAATCGATCTCGCCGCCATAGCCGAAGCGGCGTCGGCTGTAGTCGTAGCGGCGGAAGTCGGTGCGGCCGAGGACCAGATCCGTGGTGCCACTACCATCATTGGCATAGCTCGGTTCGGTGTCGTCGACACCGCGCTGGTCGTCCTTGCGAGATCCCGTGATGATGAATGAGAGCGCCCCAAATCTGGCGCCGGCGGCGACGCTCGCGGTGTAGGGTCCGCCATGCTTGTGCAGGGGCTCGTAGCCGACGCCGAGTTCGCCTTCGACGAACGCCTTGGAAATGTTCTTCGACGTGCGCGGCGTCAGCTCGATCTGGCCGCCCAGCCCCTCGGCCTCGCGGTCGGGCGACAGCGTCTTGTAGACGACGATGCCGTCGATGGCCCCGGTGGGAACGGTGTCGAACTCGACCGCGCGCCCCGAGCCCGAGGCGGCCGTGCCGGCGGGGAATGTGTTCAACAGCACCACGCCGCCGTAGGTCGCGCCGTTCAGGTTGGCATCGATGCCCCGTATGTTGACGAACCGGCCCTCGCCCGTGTCGCTCGACAGGGAGATGCCCGGGATGCGGCTGAGCGACTCGGCGGCGTTGTAGTCCGGGTATTTCTTGATCTCTTCCGCCGACTGCACGTTGACCAGGACGGGCGCTTGCCGCTGCGTTTCGCGGGCCTTGTCGGCTCGCCGCGACGCGGTAACGACGACATCGCCGTTCTTGGCCGCATCCTGCGCGCTGGACGGACCGGATGCGTCCTGCGCCTTGGCGGCGGTCGCGGCCACCATCAAACCAGCGGCAGCCAGGAACCGGCCATGAAGGAAACAACGCATTCGAACCCCGCTTGATGTGATTGTTAGGAAGTAGTCGTCGAATGTGACGGCATGATTTCCGGAAGCTGGACGGTCTGTTCCCGACGCAGCTTGCACGCCGGAGTTCTCCGATGTTCGCTACCCGACCGGATCGTAGATCATCAGCCGCGCGGTCCCCGGGCGGACGCGCGGACGGCCGCCGGGCGTTGCGCTCGAGTCGGTGTCCGACGCGACGACGAACAGGCGACCGGAGCGCGGGTCGGTCGCCATGGTCCGCGCGCCGACGACGGTGGTAATGGTCGGCAACGCCGCGTAGCGGTCGGGCGTGACCTGGCGATAGACGCTGATCGTGCCGTCGCGCCCGTTTGAGCTGAACACGCGCCGCCGCACCGGGTCCCAGGCGACCGCGTCATTGCCAAGCCCGATCGGCAGATCGGCGACCACGCGGCCAGTCCGCGAGTCCACCACCATCATCTTGGCGTTGACGCAGCCCACGAACACGCGCCCACCCGCCGCGTCCACCGCCAGCCCGTGCGGGCTCTTACAGTCCGGCGTCGGCCAACGCGCGGTGATCGTGGCAGAGCGCGCGTCGACGCGAAGGAGGTCGCTCCTCTCCGCGCCCGCGACATAGACCTGACCGGCCTTGTCGGCGGCGAGGAACTCCAGCTTCTCCCCCGCCGTGACGGTTGCGACGACCGCGTCCGTGCTGGGATCGATTACCGTCAGCGTGCCGGAGTCACCGTTGGCGACGAACACGCGCCCGGTCGCGGGATCGCGCGCGATGCCGTCAGCGTCCTCGGCGGCATGGATGCGACGAAGGACCTTCAGCGTCCTGAGGTCGAACGCGACCGCCTCGCCCTTGGTGCCGTCATCCGTGAAACCCTGGCCAGTGGCGGTCGACACCGAGATGCCGTGCGTGCCGCCGGGCATGCCCTCCACCTGCGCCACGATCGCGCCCGTGGCAGCGTCGAGCACCGTCACCCGGTCGCCGTGCGCGACGTACACGCGCGCGGTGTCCGGGTCCGCAGTCACGTAATCCCAGCGGTCGGGCGCACCGAGCGGGACCATCCTGGTCAGCTTGTACGCGGGGGCGGTCTGGGCAGACGCGTCTACGGGCGCCAGCAGGATTGCGAGCGCGGGAGCGAGAATGGCGGCAAGTGATCGATAGTGAATTTTCATCGGTTCCACTTCCAGGGAGTGCAGTCCCGCCCGCGGCGTTCGCCGAGCGTCAGCGCAAGCATCCGACCGCAGCGCTTCTCTCTTCGCCCCTCGCCGCGCATCGAGCGCTGCCGACCAGCCGACGAGCGGGGTCGGTTCGCGCCATCCAGAGCTGCGCCGCCGGTCGGCCCAAGCGACATTGCCGCCCAGGCGAATCCGTTCCGCCCGAGGTCTTGGATGGGCATGTGATTATGGCGACCATGGGTGAGAGGTGACGCGATCCGATGACAGGATCGTGACAATCGTTCGAATCGGACATTGGGAATTCCCAATGTCTATGCGTGGTTCTCGCCGGCGGTCGGCATCTCATGCGTCGAGCGTTCGCCTTGCAAGACGCCGCAGCGAGCTCTCGCGCGTTCCGGAAACCGCAACACCACCTTCAGCCCGGGCTCGTTGCCCTCGACCGACAGTTCCGCGCGATGCAGCGATGCGATGGCGGAAACGAGCGCGAGGCCGAGACCAGCACCCGGCGTATGGCGGCTTGCGTCCAGCCGGTAGAAGCGGGTCAGGATCCTGTGGCGCTGGTCGGTCGGAACTCCCGGCCCTTGGTCCGCGACGCAGATGATGACCCCGGCCTGGTGCTCAGCTAGCAGCACGCTGATCGCGGTGCCCTCGGGCGTGTGCACCAGCACGTTGTCGATAAGGTTGGTGAGCAGCTGGGCCAGCAGTTCCGCGTCCCCGAGCACCCATGACCCGCTCTGGATCGCAACCGTGAACGGCCGTCCGGCATCCTCCGCGACCGGGCGGTATGCCTCCGCTACCCGACCGACCAGCTCGGAGAGATCGACGGGATGGAGCTCCTGTCGGCTCTTGCCTCCCTCGATCAGTCCGATCCGCAGCAGCGCGCGGAAGATGGAGTGGATTTCCCCGATCTGCGCGAGCGCGGCCTCGATCCCGGCCTCGTAGGCGGCGGGTGATGCGCTGCCCTTCATCATCTCCAGCCTCTGCTGGAGGCGGGTCAGCGGAGTCCTCAGGTCGTGCGCGATATCGGTCGACACCTGCCGCAGGCCTTCCATCAAGGTCGCGATGCGCTCCAACATCGAGTTCAAGTTGCGCGAGAGGTGATCGAACTCGGGACTCATGCCGATCGGGGGCAAGCGCTCGGACAGGTCGCCCGACATGATGCGCGCGACCGCCCCGTTCACGCCGTTGAGCCGACGAAGGAACAGCAGACCGATCACATAGCCGCCGACCAGAGCGAGCGCGGTGACCCCGATGCCGGACCAGATCGTGAAGCTCGCGAGCCGCTGACGGAGCTTCTGCACGTCGAACGTGTCCGTCGCGACCACCAGGGTGGACCCGTTCGCCAGACGCTTTCCAAGGGTTTGCAAGAGTTCCTGCTGGGGCGGCTCTCCTCCGGAAACTTTGTCGTCGACGAACGACACTCGCCCCCAGCCCGCATGGGCCGCCGACAGGGGGAGCTTGCCCGACAAGCGCCGCCCCTTGCCGTCGACCAGCAGATACTGAAACGGCTGCTCGTATGGCGATTTCTGGCGATGGCTGATCGTGTCGATCAGTTCGCCCGTGTCGGCGTCGGGCTCGTCTTCCGTCAGGACCGACATCTCGGACCGAAGACCGGCGAACGTCGCCTCTGCGGCGTAGGACCGGATCGAGTGCTCGACGACCACCAGCAGCACCGTCGATCCGAGCGCGAACAAGCCCGCGATCAGCAGCGCGAAACGGAACGCGCCGCTGTTGAAGGAGCTGAGTGCCTTCATGCCGGCGGCACCTCCATGCGGTAGCCCGATCCCCGAACGGTGTGGATCAGCTCGGAGCCGAACTCGCGGTCGATCTTGGAGCGCAGCCGGCTGACGTGGCTTTCGATCAGGTTGGTGCGCGGATCGAAGTGGAAGGACCAGACATTCTCGAGCAGCATCGTCCGCGTGACCATCTCGCCCTTATGGCGCATCAGGAACTCAAGGAGCTTCATCTCCTGCGCCTGCAGGTCGATGCGCTTGCCGGCGCGCACCACCGTTCGCTTCAGCAGATCGAGTTCGAGGTCGCCGACGCGCAAGGTGGTGACCGAGTCCACGGTCGGAGGACGTCTCGCCAGGGCGGAGACCCTCGCGACCAGCTCCGTCGCGGCGAACGGCTTGACCAGATAGTCGTCGGCGCCGCCCTCGAGGCCTTCCACCCGGTCCTTGATGCCGTCCATAGCGGTGAGCAGTATCGCAGGGGTCCCGACGCCTGCATTCCGCATCTGCCTCAGCGCCGAGAGTCCGTCCAGCTCGGGAACCATCCGATCGAGGATCATCACCGCGTAATCGCCGGTGGTGCCGAGAAACACCGCATCCTGGCCGTTCGTGCAGACATCGACGACGTGGCCGGCCGCCGCCAGCGTCTTCGCGACGTGCGTCCGCGTGGCCTCGTCATCCTCCAGCAGCAGAAGTCTCATCGCGGAGCCGCCTCGTTCGGACTGGATGGCATCCAGTCCACCGTGTCCCTCGGAGCAAGTTAGGAATTCCCAATGTCCCGTTGATGCTGGACGAATGTAGGGAGGCGTAATCGACGTCGCAGAGGCAATCACGCCTTGGGAGATGAACGATGAGCAAATATCTCGCGGCACTCGCGGCTGCGGCGCTGGTCGCCGGCGGCGCGCAGGCAGCAGCGAAGCACGGCCGCATGGCCGGCTCCGAGTTGATGCCAATGGCGAAAGTCACGCTGGCGGCCGCACGAGCGACCGCGCTTCACGCACGCCCAGGCAGAATCACCGATGAGGAGCTGGAGAAGGAAAGCGGCGGCACGGGCCTGCGCTATTCGTTCGACGTGACGAGCGACGGCAAGACCTACGAGGTCGGGGTCGATGCCAGGACGGGCAAGGTCCTGGAGAACAAGGCCGAAGGGGCGCACCCCGACTGAGCACGCCTCGCTACATGATCGCGGCGTTGTAGGTCGCGAGGCCCGGGTCGAAAGCACGGTGCTGAACGGGAGAATCGATGTCACCGCCACTGCCGACGACCCGGGTCGCTTACTCGCGCACCCTGCTGGTATTGACCTCCATGGCGCTGGCCGGCTGTGCGCATTACTCCGCCCTCCCGCTGGTGCAGGCCAACCCTCTTGCGCCTTCGGCAGCGGGACTTCCGGGCGTCGTGCCCGGCGTGCCGCTTGGCGTTTCCGACGTCGCTGCGCTGGCGCTGGCGAACAATCCCGACCTGCGCGCGATGCGCGCGCGGCGGGGGATCGCGCAGGCGCAGCTCCTCCAGTCCGGCATCCTGGTCAACCCTTCTGTATCTGGTGCGGCGCTGCCGCTGATCTCGGGCGTGGGGACGATGACCGCGTGGACCCTGGGCCTGTCGCAGGACATCAAGGCCCTGATCACCTACCGCTCGAGACGACGCACAGCGGGCTACTCGGCGCGACAAGTCGACGCGGAGACTTTGTGGCAGGAGTGGCAGGTGGCGGGGCAGGCACGCCAGCTCGCGGTCGACATCATCGAAGGCGAGCGCAGCCGACCATTGCTCGTCCAAGCCTTCGACCTGCTGTCCCGTCGCAATGCGGTGCTCCAGAAGGCGCTTGCCGCGGGCGATGTGACGCTCGTCACCGTCGCCCCGACATCGGTCGCGCTGCAGGTGACCCGGTCGAACCTGTACGCGCTCGACCAGCGACAATTCCTGTTCAGGCATCAACTCAACGCGCTGCTCGGGCTCGTTCCCGACGCGGTGGTCCGGCTCGCCCCGACGGTGGAGCTGCCACCGTTCGATCCGGTCGCGATCCGCGCGTCGCTCGCGACCCTGCCCGACCGGCGGCCGGACCTGCTCGCGTTGCGGCTCGGCTACGCGGCGCAGGACCAGACCGTCCGTACCGCGATCCTGTCGCAGTTCCCCGACCTGATCATCGGTGCGACGGCGAGCAGCGACAACAGCGGTGTCACCAACGCCGGTCCCAGCGCGACGATCGGCCTGCCGGTCTTCGACCGCAACCAGGGCAACATCGCGATCGCCACCGCGACCCGCCTGCAGCTGCATGAGGACTACGCCGCGCGCCTGGCCGCCACCGTCGGGCAGGTCGGCGCGACGCTGGCGGAGATGGACCAGCTCTCGAAGCAACTCGCGACCGTGCGCCGCGACCTGCCCGCCGCGCGGCTTGCCGCGGAGCGCGCGAGCAACGCATTCGGCTCGTCCAATCTCGACGAGCGCAGCTACGTCGACCTGGTCACCAATCGCTACACCAAGGAACAGGAAATCCTCACGCTCGAACTCGCGCTGCTCGATCGGCAGATCGCGGTGCAGACGCTCGTCGGAGCCGGGCTCCCCACGGTGGAGACGCTGCCGCCCATGGCGGGCCAGGAGGGTCGTCGATGAAGGCGCTACCGTCACTCGCCCTGCTGTCGCTGTCCGCGTGCGGGTCGTCGTCGACCGACACGACGCGGCCATCGGTTCCGACCGTGCTGGTCGGCGTGCAACCGGCCGAACGGGGAACGGCGCCCGACTGGCTCACCGCCTATGGCAGCGCCGCGCCGGCGATCAACGGAATTCAGACGGTGAGCGTGCCGCAAGCGGGACAGGTCGCGCGCCTGGCGGTCTCGCCCGGAGCCGCGGTCCGCGCCGGGCAGCTGCTCGCGACGTTCACCACCGATCCGTCGTCGGTCAGCGGTTACCAGCAGGCGGTGACGACGCTCGCCACAGCGCAGAAGGCGCGCGCCACCACCGCCCAGTTGCTGACGCAGCAGCTCGCCACCCGCGATCAGCTTGCCCAGGCGGACAAGGCCGTCGCGGACGCGCAGGCCGCGCTAACCGCGTTGCGCGAGCAGGGCGCGGGCCAGCCGGTGCGGACCCTCACCGCCCCGTTCGCGGGTGTGGTCACGGCCGTCCCCGTCGCGCAAGGTGATCGAACCCAGCCGGGGGCGCCACTGGTGACGCTGGCGCGCGACGGCAGCGTCGTCGCCACCGTCGGCGTCAGCCCGGCAGAGGCGGCGCGGGTCCAAACGGGACAGCGGGCACGCGTCTCGCGGCTCGACGGCGGTCCCCAAGTCCCGGCGCGGGTGGTCCGCGTCGACCGCGTCCTCAACACGAGAAGCCGGCTGATCGACGTCGACCTGTCGATGCCGATCGGCGCGGTGCTGCCCAACGAAGCGCTGCGCGGCGACATCGCGGTCGGCGACACCGCCGGCTGGCTGGTCCCGCATCGCGCGGTGGTGACCGCCAACGGACCCGTGCGCGTGTTCCAGGTCGCGGGCGGAAAGGCGCACGCGGTCACCGTCAGCCTGCGGCTGGCCGGAGAGACGGTCGACGTGGTCGACGGACCTCTCGACCCCAACCGGCCGCTGATCGTCGACGGCGCGTACCAGGTCGAGGACGGTGCCGCCGTCCGCATCCGCCGATGATCGAACGCCTGCTCGGCCGCCAGTCGCGCGCGTTCATCGTCGTCGCGCTGGCGCTGGCGCTGGCCGGCGTCGTCGCCGCGCTGTCGCTGCCGATCGGCCTGTTCCCGCAGGTCGCCTTCCCGCGCGTCGTGGTCGACCTCGACGCGGGCAGCCGCCCCGCGGACCAGACCGCGCTGCTGGTCACCCGCCCGGTGGAGGAGGCGGTGCGCGCGATCCCCGGCGTCCAGGACGTGCGCTCGTCGACGTCGCGCGGCTCGGCGCAGATCTCGATCGACTTCGGCTGGGGCCGCGACATGGTCGCGAGCACGCTGCTCGTCGATTCCGCCCTGGCCCGCGCGACCGCCGCGCTGCCGCCCGGCACGGTCTACAACGTGCGGCGGATGGACCCGACGGTCTTCCCCATCATCTCCTACGCGCTGGTCTCCGACGGCGGCTCGCCGATCGCGCTGCAGGACTTGGCACGCTACCAGATCACGCCGTTGCTCTCGTCCATCCCGGGCCTCGCGCGCGTTGGTGTGCAGGGGGGCGAGACGGCCGAGGTCGAGGTGCTCGCCGACCCCAACCGGCTCGCCTCCTACGGCCTGACCCTGGCCGATCTCGCGACCGCGATCCGCAACGGCAACGTGCTGAGCGCGGTGGGGCAGGTGCAGGACCGGGGCCGGTTGTCGCTGGTCATTGCCGACCGCAGCATCGTCTCCGCCCGAGCGGTCGGCGACGCCGTCGTGAAGTCCGATCCCGCCGGGATCGTCCGCGTCCGCGACCTCGCCACCGTGCAGGACGGCGCGGTCCCGCAATTTCTGCGCATCGTCGAGGACGGCAAGCCCGCCGTGTTGTTCAACGTCTACGAACAGCCGGACGGCAACGCGGTCCAGATCGCCCGCTCGGTGTCGCGGGCGCTCGCCGGGTTGAAGCTCCCGCCGGGGGTGAGGCTCGTCAACTGGTACGATCAGAGCGAGCTGGTCACCCAGTCGGTCGCCAGCGTGCGCGACGCGGTTCTGATCGGGCTGGCGCTCGCCGCGGCGGTGCTGTTCGCGTTCCTGCGCAGCTGGCGGGTGACGCTGGTCGCGGTCCTTGTCGTGCCCGCGACGCTCGCCGTGACCGTGCTGGTGCTCGGCATCCTGGGTATGAGCTTCAACATCATGACGCTGGGCGGGATCGCGGCGGCGGTGGGCCTGCTGATCGACGACGTGATCGTCATGGTCGAGCACATCGCCCGCCGCGCGGGCGCGACCGGAGCGGACGGCAAGCCTGCGGGTGACGCGGCCGTGCTCCCGGCGGCGCGCGAGTTCATGGCCCCGTTGACCGGCTCCAGCCTGGCGACGCTGATCGTGTTCCTGCCGCTGTCGTTCCTGACCGGCGTCACGGGCGCGTTCTCCAAGGCGCTGTCGATCACCATGGCGGCCGCGCTGGCGATCTCATGGGCGATGACGGTGTTCGTGGTGCCGGTGCTGACGCGGCGTTTCGTCGACTTCACCAAGTGGCGCGATCCCGGCGCGGCCGGCGAGGGATGGCTGGCGCGCCGTCACGACCGCGGCCTCGACGCGCTGATGCGCCGGCCATGGATCCTGGCAGTGCTGCTCGTCCCGCTGCTCGCGCTGGGCTATGTCAGCTACTCGCACGTGCCGACCGGCTTCATGCCGAAGGTGGACGAGGGCGGGTTCATCATGGACTACTATACCGCTCCCGGCACCTCATTGGACGAGACCAGCCGCGAGATCGCGCAGGTCGACGCCATGCTGCACGCCAGCCCCGAGGTGCTGACCTTCTCGCGCAGGCTCGGCACCGGGCTCGGCGGCGACCTAGGCCAGAGCTACCACGGAGACTATTTCGTCCACCTCAAGTCAAACCACCGGCGGAGCACCGACGCGGTCGCCACCGACATCCGCACCCGCGTCGAGGCGGAGGTCCCCGGCGTCCAGGTCGAGGTCGCGCAGCTCATGGAGGACCTGATTGGAGACCTGACCGCCGTGCCGCAGCCGATCGAGATCAAGCTGTTCTCGTCCGACCCGGCGTCGCTCCGTCCGCAGGCCGAGAAAGTCGCCGCGCTCATCCAGAAGGTCGACGGCGTCGTGGAGGTGAAGAGCGGCGTCCAACTCGCGGGCGATGCGCTCGACGTCACCATCGATCCGATCCGCGCCGGCGTCGAAGGCGTGACCCCGGCCGATGTCCAGGCCGCGGTCGACGGCGCGCTCACCGGCACGATCGCGACCTCCCTGCCGCAACCGACCAAGGCGGTCGACGTGCGCGTGCGCCTCCCCGGCGCGCTCACCCTTACCGAAGCCGAACTCGCGCAACTGCCGATCCGGGCGGCCGACGGGCACGTGTTCCCCTTGTCGCGCGTCGCCACGGTCGCGCCCGTCGCCGGCCAGCCGCAGATCTCGCGCGAGAACCTCGAGCCGATGGTGGCGGTGACGGGTAGGATCGAGGGGCGCGGCATCGGCGCGGCGGTCGCCGACGTGCAGGCCGCGATCGACAAGCCCGGCGTGCTCGCGCCCGGCGTGCGCTACGAACTGGGCGGTCTCTACCAGCAGCAGCAGGTCGCGTTCGCCGGACTCTCGAAGGTGTTCGCCGCCGCGCTGGTGGCGGAGTTCGTCCTGCTGCTGATCCTCTATCGCCAGTTCTGGCGGCCCACGATCATCATCGGCTGCTCGCTGCTGTCTACGACCGCCGTGTTCACCGCGCTTTGGCTGGCGGGCGTCGATCTCAACATCACCGCGCTGATGGGCATGACGATGATCATCGGCATCGGGACGGAGATGGCGATATTCTACATGTCCGAGCTCGAGGAGCTGTCCCATCTCATGCCGGCGCGCGAGGCGGTGCGCGAGGCGAGCCGGAACCGGCTGCGCCCGATCACCATGACGACGGCGGCCGCGATCCTGACGCTGCTGCCGCTCGCGCTGGCGATCGGTCAGGGCTCCGGGATCCAGCAGCCGCTCGCGATCGCGATCATCGCGGGACTGCTGCTGCAATACCCCCTCGTCCTGCTCGCGATGCCGGTGCTAGTGCGGCTCACGCTCCCGCGCGACGAGCCGGGTTCGGTCGAGTCGACCCGGCGCGCACTCGCATAGTGGATGCGATCCGACCGTCCAGTCTCGCGGTAGACGAGGTGGCGTGACCGTGGCCGCGCGCCAATGTCGAGTGCGGGGCAAGCTGGTCCGGTCCTATGCTTGTCATCAAGCTGCGCTACTTTCCGGTGCTCGCGAGTGCGGGATTGCCGCCGCGCTCACGTATGAGCGCGACCCGGTCCAGAACTGACTGCGGGTTGAGAGCATAGCCTCGAACGGAGTAAAATCATGCGACGCTTCCTTCTCGCCAGCGCGGCCCTCGCCATCATGGCGCTGCCCGCGCCCGCCTTCGCGTGGGGCAACGAGGGGCACGAGACGATCGCGCTGATCGCGCGATCGTACCTCACCCCCGACGTTCGCGCGAAGGTGGACGCCCTCCTCGCGTCCGACCCGGACACGCTCACCGCGCCCGACATGGCCTCGCGCGCGACCTGGGCGGACGCGTGGCGCAACTCGGGGCACCGCGAGACCGCCCCTTGGCACTTCACGGATATCGAGCTCGCCTCGCCCGACCTGCGGTCCGCCTGCTTCGGCTTCCCAGCGCCTGTCAACCCGGCGAGCGCGGGTCCGGTGCAGGATTGCGTGGTGGACAAGGTACGCGAGTTTTCGGCCGAGCTGGCTTCGCCCGGGACACCGCAACCGGAGCGCTTGCTCGCGCTCAAGTACCTGCTCCACCTCGTCGGTGATCTGCACCAACCGCTGCACTCGTCCGACAACCAGGATCGGGGCGGCAACTGCGTGCTGGTTTCGGCAGGCGGTACGCGCAACGTGAACCTGCACGCATGGTGGGACACGGTCGTCGTCGGCGAGCTCGGTGCCGATCCGGTCGCGCTCGCTGCATCGCTGCGCGCCCGGATCACGCCCGCGCAAGCAGCGCAGTGGCGCACGGGCGAGGCGGGTACCTGGGCGCAGGAGGCGTTCGGGGTCGCGCGTACGACCGTCTACAAGATCGGCTCGCAGCCGGGGTGTAACCGCGACGTCGCCCCGATCCCGCTGCCGGCGGGCTACGACGCCGCAGCACGCACGGCCGCGGCGCTCCAGCTCGAGCGCGCGGGGGTGCGACTTGCCGCCCTGCTCAACACCGCGTTGGTGCGGGTCCCGATCGCGACGGCATCCACCAGTTCGAGCGCGGCCGCTCCCGACCTATCAGCTGCCACCACGCCAGCAGTGATCGGGACGAGTAGCTCGACCTCGGCATCGTTGGCCTGTTCGGTCGAGGCGGACCAGCAAGGGCTGCACGGCGGCGAGCGCCAGCGGTTCAGGCGTCGGTGCATCCGGGAACGCCAGCGGCCCTGAGCCTCACAGCCAGCGCGCGACCCCGCCATGGAGCGAGCAGGTCCCGCGATGGTTCTCGCTGAAGCTCCAGCTATCATCGCCGCATCGCGCGGTCGCGCCAGCCGGTGCACTGGCGGCATGAACCGGACGATGCGCCCGGTGACCGCTGGTGGCGGTATAATAGTCTTCGCCACCTCCGCCCGAGCCGACCAACCCACGAGCATGATGGAACAGATGTGGGCTATGATGACGGTGATACCGCGCCTCCACGGCGGTTGGAACGGCTGAACCGATCAGGAGGAGCCCGACCAGGGCCGACCACAAGCCGCGACTGCGGCCGCTCGTACTTTGCATTGGTGGTCCCTTTGGAGAGGCGGCGCGAACACCGCGTGTTCACGCCGGGACATAAGGGTGGAGCTCAGTTCGCCTCGCCGTCGCGCGGCTTGGTCCCTTCCTCGCCGGTATGCGGGTTGGTGTTGCCGCGGGTCGAATAGTTATCGTTCCGGGTCGCGTTCGGGTTGGTCGAGTAGTGCCCGCGCACATAGCTCCCCGAGCGAGTCACATGGGCGGAGGTGTAATGCTCGCCGCTCGACGAGCGGCTCGAGTGGCCGGAGCCGGAATGGCTCCCGCCATGGCCGCCACCATGGCCGCCGCGCGCGAGTGCGGGCGCGCCGACGATCACCAGAGTGCTTGCGGCCGCGAGTCCGATGAGCTTGTGCATGTTGTTCCCCTGTTGTTGGCGAGAGCCGCCGCGGCACCATGAAACGACAGGACGGAGCCGTGGTCAACGTCGACGCTAAACAGCAGGCCATCCTGATTGAGGCAGTCCGCGTTACCCGAACCCGAACAAGGCTGAACCCCCAACCACCAACACCACGACGAGAAGGCCAAGGTCACGCAGCAACGCGCGTCGGCGAGTTGGTCCCATCCGTTCGTGCTCATTATTCCAGCGCTGCCAGTCGCCGTAAAGTTTCTCGCTCGCCCGGCTCACTGGACCGGGCCCGGCGAGCGCAGCTGGCCAAGGCGGGCGGCGATCGCGGTCCAGCGTGTCACACCCGCCTGATCGTCGACGAGCGCCAAGGTCTCGATGCGCTCGGCGATGAACGCTTCGGCGGTATCACCGTGGAACCGCTCCACCAGCGCCGCTTCGGCCCACCGTTCCCGTTCCGGGGTCAGCGAGCCGGACGAACCGGCGAGCGGTGCGGCTGGCCGAATGTTAGGCAGGATGCGTTCCCGGCATGCCGCACTTTGCGAAATGACCCTTGGCATCTCGGCAATGGGTCGCCGTGGGACATTTGGCGAACCGGCCCTTGGCGTCCCGGCATGGCGCGGCGAGAGAAGGCGACGCGCCAGCCAGTAGGGCGAGCGTGGCGGTAAGGACGATCAGCTTGCGCAACGATGTTCTCCTGTCGGTAAGTGCCGCGAAGCTACGCCAACCCGATCGGTGGTCAAGCTGAACCCGCAAGCTCCGCGGAGGAGCGGGCACCGACCGTTACCGATCTTCGTTCAGGAACTCGCTCACAGCCGAGGGGTAGTAGCCAGGCAGCTCGGATCACGGGCTAAGGAGATGCTCATGAGACGAATGGCGATTATGACGGCGAGCTTGATCATCGCCTTTGGCGTACCAGCGGCTGCTGACGCGCAGAGCTATGGCCGAAACGATCAGCAGGCAGTGCAGGATCAGCAGCCCGATCGGGACCAGCAGCGAGGCCGTGATCAGGGTGGCGACGGCCAGCAGCGTGGGCGAGACTCGCAGAACGGCCACGGCGATCGAGGCGACCGGCGGGACCAAGGCGACCAGCGCGATCGCGGCGGGAACTATCAACGCGATCAGGGTGGCCAGGACCAGCGTGGGATGGACGACCGGCGCGACCGAGGTGGCGCTGACCAGCATGATGGTGGTCGTTACGACCACCGCGACAACCGATACCAGAGCTACAGCGGGAACCAGGGCCATAGCACCGGGCACCGTTATCAGCGTTGTAGGGTTGTGTTCCATCACGGTCGCAAGGTGCGTGTCTGCCGCTAGGTGTAGCGGTCTGCAATGACGTTTGCGTCCGGCGCGCCCTCATCGGTTATTCTCGACGCGGATGAGCTGAGACGAATGGAACGCGGAAACGCACACTGATTGAGGTTGGACGCCCGCTTCGTGCGATCAACGCGAAGTCCGGCAACATCGACGCACAATCGCGCGAGCGACAATTCGACTGAAGCAGCGTGGCCGGCGATCATGCGCTATGCCGCGAACACGCGCGCGAGTTCGAGGCGCAGGACCGGGCGCATACTGAGCAGCGCGGCCCCGACGCAGGCGAGCGCGTTGAGCAGCGCGCATCCCACCAGCGCCCACCACATCATGCGGAACGGAAGCCCGGCCGACCGGGCGAGGAATCCGGCGATCACGCACAGCCCGACGCCTATGCCCGTGCCGATCAGCCCGGCCGTGGCGGCTTGCGCCAGCACCATCGCGCGCAGCGTCGCGGGCGGTGCGCCCAGCGCGGTCAGCATCGCATACTGGCGCAGGTGCTCGGCGGTGAAGATGTAGAGCATGACGGCGGTGAACCCGAACCCGATCGCGACCGCGACCGTCAGCATGGTCGCGATGTCGCCCACATCTTCGGAGGTGGCGAGGAACCAGCGCACGGTCGCGACCTCGAAATCGTCGCGCGCGTAAGCCGTGTAGCCGGTACGACGCTCGATCGCACCGGTAAGCGCCTTGGGATCGACGCCGGGTTCCGCGCGGACGATGACGAACGAGGTCCGCAGCCGCTCGGTAGGCAGCACGCGCGCGGCGTTCGACCAGCTCATGTAGAGCAGCGGCCGGGGTGGGAACCGGGGCAGCCCGTGCGACACGCCCGCCACCACCACGCGATGATCGGCGATCAGCAGCTCGTCATCCGCGCGCAGCGGCCGCGCAGGACCGGCACCGGCGCGATCGTGCGTCGCGAGCTTATCGGCGTCCGCGCCGCCCGCGTCGACAATCGCGGCGTCGGGGGATCGCAATAGCGAGGCTCCCGCTTGCTCGTCCACCACGGGCGCGCGCGCCAGCGATGCGTCATCGAGACCGATCACGTCGATCGGTTGCAGTCGTCCGTCGGGAAACCGGGCGTCGGCCGTGCCGAGCGCGAGCGTGTCGGCGTCAGCGACGCCCACGACCGAACGCACCCGGTCGCGGGCCGAGGCGGACAGGTTGGCGAACTGGTCGGGCGAGGCAGTGGTTCGGTCCATGACCCACACATCCCCGGGCTGTTCGGCCACGAGCGCGAAGCTGCGCGTCATGAACCCGGCGAAGTAGCACGCGGCGAAGCACGACAGGAACGAGGCGAACGCGATGCCCGCGACCAGCGCGGTGAACTTGCCGGAGCTGCCCACCAGCATCCGCAGCGCGACGCCGATCACGGGCGGCGCTGGCCCGCGCCGTGCGCGTCGAGCACGACATCGACCTGCTGGCCGATATAGACCGGCAGCGCCTTGGGATCGAAGCTGTAAATGAGTTGCAGGACGCGGGTGTCCGTGCGCTCGGCAGCGGCCCCGGTCAGGCTGGTCTTGGGCTGGACGAATGGCTCGACCCGTACGAACCGCAGCGGCGCATGAAGCTGGCGATTGCCTTGCACGAAGGCTTCGCCAGGCACCCCGCCCCGCACCCGCCAGGCATCGTGTTCGTCGACATCGACGCGGACGTTGAGCCGGTGGTCGCCACCCAGCAACAGCACGGGTTGAGCCGCGCCCGCCGCTTCCGCGACCTCGCCCGGCCGGACGTTGATCTTGAGCACCGCGCCCGCGACCGGCGCGCGGACGGTGCGGCGCGCGACCTCGGCATCCAGTTCATGGAGTTGCGCCCGCGCAGCCGTCACATTGGCGGCCGCGACCGCCAGGTCAGACTGGCGCTGGACCAGATCGTTGCGGGTGACGAATCCCGCCATGCGCGGGTCGGTAACGGCATCGAGCTTGCGTTGCACGGCGGGTAGGCCAGCCCTCGCCTGTTCGATCGCGGCGACCAGCGCGCCGCGCCGGTTCACCAGGTCGCGCGCGTCGATCCGAAACAGCGGCGCGCCCCTGGCGACATGCTGGTTCCAGGTCACGTCCATGCGGTCGACCAAGCCCGTCACCGGCGTCCCGACCGCGATCGTGCCGGTGTGGGCCTCGACGATGCCGCTTCCCGCGACCCGGCCGTCGTCGGCGACCGGCGACGACGCGACCGCGCCGGGGGCGGACGGAGCCGCGCGATCGCGGACGATCATCGCCCCGGCCGCGATCGTTCCCGCGAGCGCCAGGCCCGCCATGACGCGAAGCGGCCAGTTCACGTCGCGGCCCGCCCATCCTTGGCGACGATCCGGCCATCCTCCATGCGGACGATGCGATCGGCGTAGGACGCGATCCGGGGATCGTGGGTGACGACCAGCAGCGCCGCGCCGAGCGCGCGGACCTGGGCGGTCAGCGCGGCCATGATCTGTTGTCCCACCTCCTGATCGAGCGCGCTGGTCGGCTCGTCGCACAGCAGGATGGCGGGCTTGTGGACGATCGCGCGGGCGATGGCGACGCGCTGCTGCTGTCCGCCGCTCAGCTGCCCCGGCAGATGGTGGCGCCTGTCCTCGAGTCCGACCGCGACCAGCGCATCATCGGCCGCACCCTCCGCGTCGCGTCGGGCTAGGCCAGCGAGCAGCAGCGGTATGCTGACATTCTGGCGCGCGGTCAGCGCGGGCAGAAGGTTGAACGCCTGAAACACGAACCCGAGCGTGGTGGCGCGTAGCGTGGCCCGCGCCTTCGGTCGGGTTGCGCCCATATCGGTGCCCGCGATGACACAGGTGCCCTTGTCCGGATCGAGCAGCGTGGCGATGATCGATAGCAGGGTCGTCTTGCCGCAGCCGGACGGCCCCATCAGCATCAGGACCTCGCCGCGCACCAGGTCGAGGTCGACCCCGCGCAGCGCCGCCACGCGCGCATCGCCAGCGCCGTAGCTCTTGGCGAGTCCCCGACAGAAAACGGCCGGAACACCGGCGCGAGCATCAGACACCTTCGCCCTGGACCTCGAACACGCGCTCGGCATAGCGCGCCAGCGCCGCTTCGCAGGCGGCGAGACGCTCGATGGCAATCGTACCCAGCGCGGCGGCGTAGAAGTCGATCTTCCTGATCTTCTCCAGCCACCCCTGCAGCTTGCGGAGGTCGACGTCCTCCTCCTCCAACTCGGCATAGGTGAACTTCTCCTTGGCGAACTCCCTGGCAATCTCAGCCTCGAACGCGTCGCACTTGCCGATGAACTCGCGGTACTGGTCGTCGCGGTCGTCGCGGAAGCGGGTCAGCACCTTGGCCTCCTGTCCCGTATCGAACGCGACCGTCTCCAGGATCACGGCTTCGCCGCCCATCCCGGTCGCATCGTTCTCCAGCATCTTGAGCCGGCGGACATGATCGTCGGTCCTGGGCAACAGGCAGACGCCGCTTTGCAAGTACACGGCCCCCATGCCCTTGAGGCGTCGCCAGATGCCGACGCGCCCGGCGGCTGGTTCAGCAGGAATCTTATAGGTGAAGAGCAGCCACTGGATTTTCATGGCACGGCTTTGATGTAACCGTCGTTACATTGCAATACACTCAGTCGAACCGGCCTCGCGTCGCGCTGCTCGAACCGCAAGTAAAACGGGCGGTTTTCTAGCGGGTCGGCCGGACCAGCCCCGAGCAGCCCCTTCCCCGCCAGAAAATCGGTCACGTGCACGTGTCCAAGTCCGACGGGTCTTAGACGCTCGCGCCGCAGCTCGACGCGCAGCTCGCGGCCGGGGTCGACCAGTCGCTCATCTACCGGGATCTGGCCTCTGGCCGAGCGATGCCCGCCTGGGCTAATTGCTTGCCTGAAGGCGCTCCAGCCCGGCAACACGCTGGTGAGCTGGAAGCTGGGGCGCGACCTTCGCCACCTCGTCACCACGGCCGAGGAACTGCGCCCGCGCGGCATCGGGCTGAAGGGGCTCGCGGGAGCGGGCGCGCAGATCGACACCGCTTCGGCCAATGGCCGGCTCGCGTTCGGCATCTTCGCCGCCTTCGCCGCTTTCGAGCGCGAGCTCATTGTTGTTCCAGCGCTAGGCGGAAGACGCGCGCGGCGTCCACGCGATGCACCGACGGCCAGAGATTTTGCCCGTCCTCGACATAAGCAGACATGCCCTTATCGCGGGCCATCGCCGCGAGCATGGGAACGAAACCATGGGTTTCGCCCTGCCCGTGGACTGAACGCGGGAGCCGAATAACGGAGGCGCGCAATCCGCGCTCGGCGAGCGCAAACGCCGTCTGTTCGGACGCGCCTGGAAGTTAGGCAGGACCGGCGGCCGTCCGTCTTCGCTGAACACCTCGCCCGGCGGCAGTAGGCTGGCGCCGTCCGTCACGACCATCGGCCGATCCGAACCGGTGAACACCGTGCCGAAGGCTTCGATCGCTTCGCGATCCTCCTCGCTCAGGTCGTCCATTCTGGAAAAGTCACGAAAGAGACCCGTTTTGCGAGGTCGGAGATGGCCTGCCGCGGTGAGCTGAATGGCGGATAACAGCCGCATTCAGCATCGCGCCAAGGCGTTGCCCCTAGAGAGGTTGCGTTGGGTCACCTTTGTAGGAGACGAGCCGTGTTGAAGAAGCTGACGATCGCAACCACGGTAGCGGGCGTGGCAACCGCCGGGATCATGGCCGTGCCCGCGACGGCGCAGGACTATTACGGCCGCGACGGATATCATCAGTCCTACCGCGGTGACGACGGCGAGGAATATGACCGAGGCCGCTACGAGCAGGACGCCCGCTACCAGAACTACCGCCAGCAGCGTGAGTACGAGCGCTATCAGCAGCAGCGCCGCGCCCAGTACGAGCGGCAGTACCAGCGTGACGGGTATCAGGGGTACGATCGCGGGCAGCAGGACTACGCCTATCGCGGCGGTTATCCGCAGCAGCGGACCTATTATCAGGGTCAGCAGTGCAGGTCCGGCACGACCGGCACGATCCTCGGCGCGGTCGCGGGCGGGTTGCTCGGGCGCGAGATCGGCCGAGGCGGACGGTATGACCGGCCGAGCACGACCGGCTTGATCCTGGGCGCGGGTGGCGGCGCGCTGGCCGGACGCGCGATCGAGCGCAGCGGCAACGAGTGCCGGTAAGGCAAGTCGCATAGTTACGTAGAAGTAAGGCCGCCCCGTTCGGGGCGGCCTTGTCGTTGAAGCCCTCTAGCGCGCCTTCGCCTTGGTGGCACGATGGTGGCCGACGGCGCAGCCGATTGCCGCGCCGGCCATGCCGTGGCCCTTGCCGACCATGTGGCCGCCAACGCCGCCCACGGCAGCGCCCTTCAGGCAGCCCTTCGCGAGCGCCGGCGAGCCGCAGACCAGAAGCCCAGCCGCGGTGGTGAGTAGAACCGAGCGAACCATTTCATTCTCCTAAGTGCCGCCCAAGGTGGCGGTGCCAAGATGACGCCTTTCGTCCTCAGGTCAACTGATCAACCGTAACCTCCGGGTTCGACAAGCCCAGCCATCCGGTTCTCACACTGGCGCGCCGGCTCCGCTTTCACCGCCTTGGCCAAGTTTGGCACGATCTTGGCCGTTCCTGGAAGCCGTCGTTTGCTCAGCGACCTTCGACACGGGGTCTGCGGCGTTCTTAAACCGCGCGGGCAGACTCATTTTATTCCTGCGCTTCGAGAGGATTGGGTAAGCAGTAACTTGATTGGGATAGACTGAGGGAAGGTAAGTTCGCTCACATGGATGCCCGTTTGCGGTGAATTTGATTGTAGGTGGCGCACTCACCCGAGATCACGTGTGCCGACCGGCTAGCCGAGCGTCCCGCCCATGTTTTTCTCACACTGCACGTCGGCGTGACGGCACCCGAACACCATGACCAGATAAGCGGGGCGGACCTAGTCCGCACCGGCCCGCACGCCCCACCCAACGAGCCGAACGTGTCAACGACGCAGAGCCGGACACAGGTGTTGAGCAGCTGCTCGACCCGCTCCTTGACGGCATGGGTATGGCGCGGCTGGTATTCTGCCCATCGCATGGTCAGCGATCCTTCTGGTGTGCCGCACAAGAATCGAGACGCCGAAGACGGCAGAGAGTTTCGGCCTGTGCGCGAGAGTACCGTCGCCGTGATCGCCACAGAACTCATGTTGTCAGCCATCGCGGCCGTTCGGCTAAAGATCCTGGCAGCACGGCCGTTACTCCCCTTGGCGGCTCGGTCCTTGCGTCCACGGGGGCGGCGGGGAGTCGCAGCTAGAACGGAGTTACTTCCATGACCGTGATCTCGACCAACATCTCGGCGTTGCGCGCCGCCAACGCGTCCGGTTCGGCGCAACACATGCTGTCCACCGCGATGGAGCGCCTGTCGACCGGCAGCCGCATCAACCAGGCCAAGGACGACGCCGCCGGCCTCGCCATCTCGTCGTCGATGACCTCGCAGATCAAGGGCATGAACCAGGGCATCCGCAACGCCAACGACGGCATCGCGTTGGCGCAGACTGCCGATGGCGCGCTGGGCGAAGTCACCAACATGCTCCAGCGCGTCCGCGAGCTGGCCACGCAGTCCGCGTCGGGCACCTATCAGGACTCCGACCGCGCCAACATGCAGACCGAGGTCACCGCGCTGACCGCGCAGATCGGCAAGATCATCAGCGACACCAAGTTCAACGGCTCCGCGCTGTTCAGCGCCACCGCCGACACGACCAAGACGATCCAGACCGGCGCGAACTCGGCCGACACCGTGGACGTGGTGATCAACAAGCTCGACAAGGTCAACGCCGCGCTGACCACCTCGGTCGCCACGGCGGCCGGCGCGACGACCGCGCTGGGCGCGACCGGCGGCCTCGACGATGCGCTGGCGCAGGTGTCGACGGTCCGCGCGGGCCTGGGCGCGTCGGAAAGCCGGCTGGCGTCGGCGGTCAACAACCTGACCAGCAACTCGACCAACCTGACCGACGCGCGCAGCCGTATCCAGGACACCGACTTCTCGGCGGAAACGGCCAACCTCGCCAAGGCGCAGATCCTGAGCCAGGCGTCGACCGCGATGCTGGCGCAGGCGAACCAGAGCGCGCAGGGCGTGCTGAAGCTGCTGCAGTAAGGCCTCTTTCGCGATAGAGAGCTTGTCCGGCCCGCCCTCCTGGCGTTGGCCCCCAACAAAGCAACCCAGGTCGCTGGGCCGGACACGAAGGACCCCGGCGGCTCGCAAAGCCGTCGGGGTTTTCGCATGTGAGCATGACGGTGCCCAGCTTTGGAGGAAGCAGCGACAACTCATGTTGGCTTCTGTTCCGTTACTCGCAAAATGCGCTTGATCTGCCGCGACTCCCCGGCGCTGCGCCGATCGCGGCTGAGTCGGGTCAGGCAGAACGTCATGCGCCCTGAGACGCCGACGGTCGCCGACGCGGTGCTGGTCGCGACGCGGATCGCCATTCCGCTCGCGCATGGCCGGTGCGGCGGCGAGATCAGATGCGCAGACGGGCTGCGGTCCGCCGTATTCGCCCGCACGATCCATACCGGCCCCAACTCGAACTATTCGGGCGCAAGCCCGGGACCACCTGCGAGGCCTTCTGGGCTCAAGCCGCACTCGCGAGGCTATTGCGGTGAGCGTGTCCGGCGCCGGACACCTGCTTCTCCTCGCGCCTTCCCTCAACCCAACGGTAGAGCGCCGGCAGCAGCACGAGCGTCAGCAGCGTCGAGGTGATGATCCCGCCGATCACGACGGTCGCCAGCGGCCGCTGCACCTCGGCCCCAGCGCCGGTCGCGATTGCCATCGGGATAAAACCCAGGCTCGCCACCAGCGCGGTCGCCAGCACCGGCCGTAGGCGGTCAAGCGAGCCATGGTGGACCGCCTCGTCGAGCGTTTCGCCACCGCTGCGGAGATCGTTGATGTGGGTGAGCATCACCAATCCATTGAGCATCGCCACCCCCATCAGCGCGATGAACCCGATCGCGGCGGTGATGCTGAACGGCATCCCGCGCAGCGTCAGCGCGAAGACGCCGCCGGTGATCGCCAGCGGGATGCCGGAGAACACGATCGCCGCCTGCCGGAAACTGCCGAGCGCGAAGTAGATCAGGACGAAGATCAGCACCAACGTCGCGGGCACGACGATGGCGAGCCGCGCCCGGGCGGTCTCGAGGCTGCGGAACTGGCCGCCGAACTTCACCGTGTAGCCTGGCGGTAGCTTCACCATCTGCTTGATCCGCGCCTGCGCGTCGGTGACGAAGCCCTCGACGTCGCGATCACCGAGACCGACCATGATCGCGGCGCGGCGATGCGCGTCGTCGCGCAGGATCGGCTCGACCGTCTTCGTCACCTCGAACCGGACGACGCGGCCAAGCGGGATGATCCCGTCGGTCCCGACGCGCAGCGGCAGGTCCGCGATCCGGGCGAAGTCGGCGCGGTTCGCTTCCGTCATCCGCACGACGACGGCGTGCACGTGACCGTCCTCGACGATCGACCCCGCGATCTGTCCGCCCAGCGCGCTGGAGACCGCCTTGTTCACCTCGGCGAGCTTGAGATTGTACCGCGCCAGCGCGGCGTGATCGACGTGCAGAACCAGCGTCTTGACGCGGCCATTGCTCTCCGGCTCGACGCTGCCCGCACCGGGCGTGGCCTTGATCGCCTTGCCGACCTGCCCTGTCAGCTTCTCGAGCTGATCGTAGTCGTCGCCGAAAATCTTGACCGAGACATCGGATCGCGTCCCCTCCAGCATCTCGTTGAAGCGCATCTCGATCGGCTGGGCGAACTCGAAGGTCTGCCCCGGGACCTTGCTCTTCAACGTGTCCTCGATCGCTTTGACCAGTCCCGCCTTGTCGGTCGGCTGACCCGCGCCGGTCGGCCAGTCGGCACGGTCCTTGTAGAAGATGTAGAGGTCGTTCTCGTTCGGTGGCATCGGATCGGTCGCGACCTCGCTGGTGCCGATCCGCGCGAAGACATGGGTGACCTGTGGGAAACGCCGCTTCAGGACGCGCTCGCTCGCCTGTTCCATCGCCAGCGATCGGTCGAGGCTCATGCCCACCGGCTTGTAGACCATCGTCGTGATCGACCCCTCGTCGAGCTTGGGGGTGAACTCACCGCCCAACCGGTTGCCGAGGACTCCGGCGCCGGCGAGCAGCGCCACCGCGACCACGACGACGATCCAGGTGCGCGCCAGCGCGAACGCGAGCGCGGGGCGATAGCCGCGGGTCGCTTGCCGGACGACCCAGCTGTCGCGCGCCGCGTCGCCGGCCCGGCCGCTCGGGCGAAGCAGCCATGCGGTCAGCATCGGCACCACCGTCAGCGCCATCAGCAGCGCGCCGACCAGCGCCAGCATCACCGAGATCGCCATCGGGTGGAACGTCTTGCCCTCGACGCCGGTCAACGACAGCACCGGCACATAGACCAGCGTGATGATGACGACGCCGAACACCATCGGCCCCGCGACCTGTCTCGCCGCGTCGACCGTCGCGACGCGGCGCTCCTCCGGGTCAAGGTCGCCGCCCTTGTCCGCCCGGCGTTGCGTCATCAACCGCAACGCGTTCTCGACGATGACGATCGCGCCGTCGACGATCATGCCGAAGTCGAGCGCGCCGAGGCTCATCAGATTGCCCGAGATGCCGCCGATCCGCATCCCGCCGATCGCGAACAGGAACGCGGTCGGGATGACGACCGCGACGAGCAGCGCCGCGCGCCAGTTGCCGAACACGACGAGCAGCACGAGGCAGACCAGCAGCGCGCCGATGGCGAGGTTCTCCTCGACGGTGCCGATCGTTTTGTCGACGAGATCGGCGCGGCTGTACTGGACCGTCAGCGTCATGCCTGCCGGTAGCGACCGGCGCACCTCCGGCAAGGCATCGGCGACACGCTTGGCGACGGTGTGGCTGTTCTCCCCGATCAGCATCATCACCGTGCCCAGCACGATCTGGTGGCCGTTGGTGGTCGCCGCGCCGGTGCGCAGGCGCGACCCGATCGTCACCGTCGCGAGGTCGCCGACCGTCAGCGGCGATACCTGCGCCGCGAACTTGACCGGCAGCGCGGCGATGTCGGCGACGGTCCGGACGCGCCCGGTGGTCCGCACCGTCAGCCGCTCGGGGCCGCGCGTGATTGAGCCGCCGCCGGTGTCCTCGACATTCTGGCCGATCATGTCCGCCAGTTCGGCGAAGGTGATCCCCGATTGCATCAGCCGGTCGGGTCGCGGCTCGATCAGATACTGCGCCTCGAGCCCGCCGTTGCTGTTGACCTCCGCGACGCCCTCGACGGCGCGGAGCATCGGTTTGACCCCGTATTCCTGCGCCTCGTACAGCTCCATCAAGGCCTGGTCAGGGTCCGGCGGCCGCTTCGCGCCGGGCGCATAATCGAGCGTGTAATACATGATCTCGCCGAGCCCGGTCGAGATTGGCGCCAGCATCGGCGTCGAATCGGGCGGTAGCCCGGTCATCTGAGTCAGCCGCTCGCCGACGAGCTGGCGCGCGCTGAGGAAGTTGGTCCCGTCTACGAACTGGAGGGTGAGCTGCGAGAGTCCCGACTTGGTGATCGACCGCATCTGCGTCATGCCGGGGACGCCCGCCATCAAGCGCTCCATCGGGATGGTGACGCGCTGCTCGACCTCCTCCGGCGCCAGCGCGGCGACCGACGTATTGACCTGAACCTGGATGCCGGTGATGTCGGGAACCGCGTCGAGTGGCAGCGAGTACAAGGCATAGCCCCCCGCGCCGATCAGCAGCGCGGCCAGCAGCAGGACGACCCCGCGGGCGCGGGTCGCCCAGTCGACCAGCGCACCGATCATCGCGGCTCGCCGGGGGTGTTCCCGGTCAGCACGTCGACCTGCAACCCGGCGGCGAGTGCCTCGCGACGGGTGTCGAGGATCGCGTTGTAGGCGTCGAGATATTGCCGCTGCGCGTCGAGGTAGATCGTCGCCGTCACCGCGCCCAGCCGATAGCTGCGTTCGGCGAGATCGGCCATATCGCGGAACCTGGTCGTGCTATCGGCGGGAAGCCGGGCCAGGCTCGCGGTGCGCGCGCGATAGATCGACGCCTGGTCGAACAGGTTGCGCTCGACCGTCCGGACCTGCGCGAACAGCGCCGACTCACCCTGCGCGATCCGACCCTCCTCGATCGCGACATCGCCCGCCTGCCGGTTCCACAGCGGCAGCGGCACGGAAACGTGGACGCCCGCGAAGTGGTCGGTCGCGCCGGCCGTCTCCTGGCGGTAATACGGCCCGACGCTGACCGACCCGACGCGTGAGCGCCGCGCGAGCGATGCCTTCAGGCCCTGTTGTTCGAGCTGGGCCTGCAAGCTGCGGATCTCGAAGTTGCGCGCCTGCGCCCGCGACACGAGCACCGCCTGCGGCGGCAACGGCGGCAACGCCATCGGCGGCGCGATCAGCCGGATATGCCCCGCGAACGGCGTCCCGCGCAGCTGGTTCAGCTCGTACAGCGCCGAGTTATATTCCTGCGTCGCCACCTCGGCCTGCCGACGCGCGGTGAAGGCCCCGGCTTCGAGGATGCGCGTGGCGATCAGCGGCGACGGGCCGGCGATGTCGCCCTGCACCGTCACCGCCGCGACTCCCTCGATCCGCGCCGCCACCGTGTTTGCGGCATCGGCCTTCACCGAGGCGGTGAACAGCGTGTAGGCAAGCGTCCGCGCCCGCGCCGCGAGCGTGGCGGTGTATTGCTGATAGCCGAGCATGGCGAGGTCGATCTGCCGATCAGCGATCGCCCGGCGGAGCGCGATGCGGCCGTTGAACTCGAGCGGCTGGACGACGGAGAGCTGATACGCAGCCCCCGGCCCCAGCGTGCGTCCGTCGCCGCCGATCACGGAGGCAGCGCCGGTGGTCGTCTTCTCGCCGAACTCGACGATCAGCTCCGGATCGGCCAGCCTGCCCGCCGCCGCGCGCCCGACGCGCGCCGCCGCCAGCTCGCGCTCATAGAATCGCCGCTCGGCGTTGTTCGCGACGATGTCGCTGACCAGCCGGTCGATGCTGACCGCACCTTGGGCTGCCACCGGTGCCGCGACGGCGGGGGAAGTCGTTGCGGCAAGCAAGCAGGCGATGATCATTGTTCTTGGCATTAGTTATGCTCCTCCTGGCCGCATGAAGAACCCCGGAGAGGACATCAAACTTCGCCTACAACGCGCGTTGCTCACATCCGCGCCACCAAGCTCAGGATGAAAACGCAACAAAGGAGCCCATAAAGCATCCAGCGCGCTCCAGTGGACACCGAGTTTCCCTATCGTCTGGATCGTCATCCCGTCGCATAAATCCGAGTTCATAAAATAAATTCGAGTTCACGGTTGACCGTCGCACAAAGTCCAGACGAACACTGGTTAGTGACACACATTCTCGTGATTGAAGATGATGCCGATACCGCGCGTGAGATCGGCATCGAGCTAGCCGGGGCTGGATACGACATCATTCACTGCGCAACCGGACGCGAGGCGTTGACGGTAGCCCGCGACAATCGCATCGACTTGATGATCGTCGACCGCCAACTACCCGACGGCGAAGGGCTCGACATCATCGCCACATTGCGGGGAGAGGGGCGGCGAACCCCCGCGCTGGTGCTGAGCGCGTTGGGCAGCTTGGACGACCGGGTACGGGGCTTGCGCGCCGGCGGCGACGACTATCTGCCCAAACCGTTCGCGCTAGTGGAGCTGCTCGCGCGGGTGGAGGCGCTGCTGCGCCGGCCCAACGAGACGCGCGACACGCGGCTGATCTGCGGTCCGATCGACATCGACCTGTTGGCGGGGACCGCCAACCGCGCGGGGCGACCACTTGAGCTGCTACCACGCGAGCTCCGGCTTCTCGAATATCTGGTCCGACGGCCGGGGCGGGTGGTGACCCGGTCGATGCTGCTGCAGGATGTCTGGGGGTACACGTTCGATCCCAAGAGCAACGCGATCGACGTCCACATGGGTCGGCTCCGCCGCAAGGTTGATCACGACGAGGACCTGCCGCTGATCCGCAACGTTCGCGGCCAAGGCTATCGCTTCGATGCCCCGGCCTGACGCGCTCGCCCGGTCGACGCTGCGTTGGGGCGGTGCGATCGCGTTGTTGCTCGTCTGCCAGTCAGTCCTGCTCGCCGGGCTGTTCTGGCTGCTCGCCTCGCGGGATCAGGTGCGGCAGGCGGAGCGTCGGTTCAGCGCCGATTGCGCGGCCATGGCGGTCCTCTCACCCGGCGCGCGGTCGCGAGAGGTCCGGGCGATGCTTAGGAGCGACGTCCACCGCGACCGTTTCCTTGCCCTGTTCGCCCGGGACGGAAGTCTGATCGAGGGCAATGTCGCCGGGCTCCCGCCCGGGCTCGTCCACGCATCAACCTCCACCGTCGCCACGGTCACGCCAACGGAGCTGCCGGGCAAGTCCAGCGACACCGCGCGGCTTGCCGTCTGCGCGCTCCCCGACGGAACCCGCCTGTTGACCGGCCTCGACCTCGACGAGTGGGACCGAACCGGCGTCCTGATCGCGCGCACCCTGTTGGTCGCGCTTGTCCCCGGTCTCCTGTTGGCGCTCGGCTTCGGGCTGCTCGCGGGTCGGCGCGCCGGCAGGCAAGTCGACGCGGTCCGGCGCCTGTCGACGCGGATCGTCGCTGGCGATCTGGATAGGCGCCTGTCCGTACCCGCCAAGCCCGACAGTTTCGGTCTACTCTGCATGCAGATCAATGCCATGCTCGACCGCATCGGGGAACTGATGATCGACCTGCGCGGGATTGGCGACGACATCGCGCATCAGGTCCGGACGCCGCTGACCCGGCTCCGGGCTAAGCTGGAGCGGATTACCGAGGCGCCTGACCATGCCGGCACAACCACCGCCGCTGCCGCCGCGCTGGTCGAGATCGATGGCGTGCTGGCGATCGTCGCCGCGCTGCTCCGGATCCGCGAGCTGGAAGATCATGCGCGCCGCAGCCGCTTCGCTCCCGTCGATCTGGTGAAATTGGTCACTGACGCAGTTGAACTGCATGCCCCGGGCGCGGAGGACAGCGGCGTCGCGCTCCGGCTGCGGGTAGTTGCACCCGCGACCGTGACAGGGGACGCGGATCTGCTGATGGAAGCGGTGTCCAACCTCGTCGACAACGCGGTGAAGTTCGGGCCGCCAGGGGGCGCGGTCGATCTGGTGCTCGACCGCGTCGACGGGCGGCCTCGCATGAGCGTACTCGACCAAGGATCGGGCGTGCCTCCGGCAGACCGAGACCTCGTGACCCAGCGCTTCTATCGCGGGTACCACGACAAGGCCGGCGTGGGCCTTGGGCTCAGCCTCGTCCAAGCGATCGTCGAGCTGCACGGATGTCGCCTGCTCTTTGCTGACGACGGCGTATCCATCCTGTGCGCGTCCGATGGAGTCTGAACTCGAATTTAGGCAACAACGGTTGAATGGCCCCGTTGAGCGGCTGATCCCGATTGGCTTCTCATTCGGATCCCTGAAGCGGATCGACACCCCACCTTGAGCAGAGGAGGCGGCTATGGCTGACTACGGATCGCCCTCGCTCGCGCTCGGTCACGGGGCCGAGACGCACCAGCGTGCCACCGGCGTGCCGACCACCAACCACGGCATGCCCGTGTCGGACAATCAGAAGCAGCTCGGGGTGGTGGACACGTTCGGCCATCTCAAGGCGATCGGGTTCAACGCCGTCGCCAAGCCGCTGCTCGACAAGGCCGAGGTCGAGCCGGATGAGGGCGTCGCCGACATACCCGGGTTCGTCGAGGCGGCGAAGCGACGCCATCGGAATCGCGAGCCGAAGGTGCGGACGCTGGCATGAATCCTGAAAGGCATTTCGCCTCGCGTACAGGCTGGCTTAGGGCCGCTGTGCTCGGCGCCAACGACGGACTGTTGTCCACGGCGAGTCTGGTCCTCGGCGTGGCCTCGGCCAACGCGACACACGCCTCGGTTCTGGTCGCGGGATCGGCTGGGTTAATCGCCGGTGCGATGTCGATGGCAGCGGGCGAGTACGTTTCGGTGAGCTCGCAAGCGGATTCGGAAGCAGCTGACCTAGCTCGGGAGGCGGATGAACTTAGCGCGGATCCCGTTGCAGAAACGCGGGAGCTGGCCGCGATCTATGTCTCCCGCGGCTTGGATGCTCCCCTTGCGCGTCAGGTCGCGACGGCATTGATGGCCCATGACGCGCTATCAGCTCATGCCCGTGACGAACTCGGTTTCTCGGAGGCGACCGCTGCGCGGCCACTGCAGGCGGCCGCCGCATCCGCCATCTCGTTCGCGACGGGTGCACTCGTCCCTCTTCTTACTGCGATCCTTGTTCCGTCCACGGTTGTTCTGCCCGCCGTCGCATTTACGGCGTTGCTGTTCCTTGCCTTGCTGGGCACTCTCGGTGCCCGAGTTGGCGGCGCGCCCCTCTTGTCAGCAGCCTTGCGCGTGACATTCTGGGGAGCGGTGGCAATGGTGGTAACAGCGGGATTAGGCCACCTAGTCGGCACGGTCATTTGATAAATTCGAACCACGTTGCCGCGTTTCGCCGTGTATCGCGGCAGTGGTCCAGGAGATTTGATACCATGAACCAAGCGGAACCTGACGCAGCCTATTCTCAAGTAGCGAAGATATTCCATTGGTTGGTGGTCGCGCTGCTGGTGGTTCAGTTCACGATTGCGTGGACGATGCCGGATGTCGGGCGCGGAACGAGGCCCGTCGGGTTAGTGGGGTGGCACCTGACCGTCGGAACCACAATCCTGGCGGTCGTAGCGCTGCGCTTCGTGTGGCGGCTTACCCATCCGGCCCCGTCGCCGCCAAGCGACCTCCCGACCGCCTTGGCCCTGGTGTCCCGCGCAACCCATTACGGCCTGTACGCCTTGTTGTTCGTCTTGCCTCTGATCGGCTGGGCAAACGCCTCGGCCCGCGACTGGCCGGTGAAGCTCTTCGGCTTCATTCCGTTGCCGCATCTCGTTCAGGCCGGGTCGCCGCTCGGAAGACAGATGGGGGACATCCACGCGACGACCGCACTCGTGCTTCTCGGGTTAATCGCCCTGCACGTGACGGGAGCGCTCTACCACGGGTTCTACCTGCGCGACCGCACGCTGCAGCGGATGCTCTAGGCCCAGGTCGCTTGCAGCTCGGCCGGGCGACACGCGGCGGTGAATTCGCCCGCGTCGGGCCAAGCGCTTCGACGGGGCAGCCGGGGATTAAGAAACACCAGCGGCAGCTTGATGAACAGCAGTTCGCGGTGAATCCAGCAATCGGTCAGCCGCTCGTACCACTTCGCCTGCGGTCGTCCGGTTCGGGTGAGCCAGTCTCGATACGGCTGCCAGTGGCTGGGCTCGTCTCGTTCTACGATCTTGAAGATCCTGACCAGCACCGGGTCCGACCGGACCAGACGAGACCTCAGCAGGAGGTCCACCTGCCGCATCCCGCGCATTTCCGTAAGCATGATGACCCGGCACAGCCGCTCGAACATAGCGTCGCTGTCGATCACCGCCTTGGTGTCGAGGTCGTCAATGGTTGTGCGGAACACGATCTCGACGAACCGGTCGATATGGCCGCAGGCACGATCGACCTCGAGTGGCATCTCGCGACGCAGCTCGAACCAGCGCCGGAACATGACATAATGGTTCCGCTCGTCGGCGCGGTGCTTCTCGATCGCGGCAATGAACATGGCGTCGTCAGGGCAGCGGACGCGCACCGCCTCGAGGACCCGATCTATGCTCGTGTACCCGCGATGTTCGTTGTAGATGTAGATGGACGCGAGAACGTCGAGATAACGACGGCGGAAAGCATCGAACATCGAAAGTGTCCCTTAGGTCAGCGGGAGGTGTGCGGTTTGACGCGCGTTACCGGTCAAGAGTGGCAATCAGCCCTACGACGCCGAACCCGGCATCGATCCGCTTCACGTTCGCCGTCGGCCCGAGCATCTCCTGCAGGGCATCAGCGTCAAACAATCGGTGCGTTCCCGTGGCATCGAGGCCGATCCGCCGCAGATGACCCGCTTCGGTGACGTAGACCGCGAGCCTCCCTTGCGGACGGAGCACCCGTAGCAGTTCGTCCAACACCGGCTCGTGATCGTGCCAGAAGTAGGCGACGTTCACCGCGAGAATGCGGTCGACGCTGGCTCGGGCAAAGGGAAGGTCCAGAAAGGAACCGATATGGACCTGCGCGCGCGGATGGCGGTCCTTCGCGGCCAGCGCCGTCGCGATCGCGTGTTCGATGCCGTGCACCGAGCCGCTCCACGCCTCGCTAAGCAGGCGCGGGATGGCGTCGCCGAACCCACAACCGAGGTCCAGGACCACATCACCCGGCTGGACTTGTAGTTCGGCGATGGTGAGCCTGATCGGGCGTCGGTTCACGACGCGCATGACCTGACTTAACAACCAACCCGCGGCACCTTCTGGTTTGGCGAGCTGGCGCCCCAGAGCGACGGCCACGCCGCTCAAGACTTCTTCGTCTTCCCGTCGATTTTGGCGAGGAGCGCGCGCAGTTCCGCGCGCCGACCCGCGTCCCACACCGGCCGCGCCGGGTTCACCGGCGCCTGGAGCGCGCGCGTCGCGTACAGCCGCGCCTTGGCGGACTGCCCCTCGTCGTTGAGGAAGTCCGCGTAGAAGAAGTTGTTGTCGAGGCCGGCGGGATCCTGCTTCAGCGCGGCCTCGAGCAGGGCACGCGCCTTCGCCGTGCTGCCGAACCCAATCGGGAATCCGGGCACGCGATAGTAGAGCACGCCCAGGCTCATCTTGACGCCGCCGTCGGCGATGCTCGGATCGATCGCCTGCGCGCGCTCCAGGATGTCGCGCGCCTGCCGGGCCAGCCCGAGCTGGCGGAGCATACTGGCGCGCGCGGCCTCCTCGCTGGTGACGATCCCCTGCCACAGGAGCGGTTCGGCGCGGCCGGGATAGCGCGCTGCGACCTGCGCCGCCTGCCCCGCGAGAACGTCGAGCTCCCGATACTGCTCGTCGCGGTCACGCACCTGGTAGCGGATATGCGCCCATTGATCGTTGATGCGCTTCACCGCCGTGTCCATCGCGGGGTTGTTGCCCGCCGTCGCAGCGGTCGCCACGACGAGCGCGACCGAACAGACCATCGCGGTTAGTGTTCTGATCATTTCGTCCCTCCAATGGACCGTGATTGAAGCACGCCGCGCGCTTTGGCCGCCTGGCCGGACAGCCCGGCGTCGACGACCCGCGGCAGCACCGCGTTCAGGCGTCCGTAGAAACGTTCGGCCGCGCCGATCAGTACGTCCTTGCGCTTGGCGATGATCGCGGCGCAGATCCGATCGGCGACCTTTTCCGGGGCATCGGCGGTCATCCCGGCGGCGGCGATGAACTCGTTCACGGCGGCGCTGTTGAACGCGGTCGCGACCGCGCGGGGCGAAACGTGCGTTACGTGCACCCCGAACTCGCCGACCTCCCGCCTGACCGCCTCGCTCAAGGCCTTCAGCCCGGCCTTGGCGCTCGAATAGGCGGCGAAATACGGGTAGCTCACCGCGCCCATCACCGAACCGATGTTCACGACCTGACCTTCGCCTCGTGTCAACATACCGGGCAGGACGGAACTGATCAGGACGGCGGGAGCGACCAGGTTGACGGCATAGCCGAGGCTGATGCTGCCCCGGCCCTGCTGATCGAAAGGCCCAAAATACTGGACGCCCGCCGCGTTGATGAGGATGTGCACCTCACGCGCGCGCAGCGCGTCGGTGACGCTTGCCAAACCGCCCGGAGAAGCGAGATCGGCGACGACGGACTCGTCGCACGCCGGCGAGGCCACTCGGTCGACGCCGACGACCCGCGCTCCCGCCGCGCGCAACCGTTCCGCCAGCAAAGTCCCGATCCCGCCGGCCGCGCCCGTCAGGATCACGCATCGCCCCTCAAGCCGCGGCATGGGCCGCTTCCAGTTCGATGCTCGCGAACATACCGCCGAACAGGCGGAAGATGTCCTTCGCCATCTCCACGATCGCGCGGCGATCGTCCTCTTGATCGACCCGGTTCATCAGCTTTTCGAAGAACACCATGTGGTCCTGATCGATCGCGCCGTGCGAGGTGAGATAGCGGAACGCGCCATCGGGAAGGCCGAGCGCCGCCTGCACCGCCGACGCGCCGTGGCTGGCCAGCGCGATGCTCGTGCCCTCGAGCACATAGACCATCCCGAAGAACGCGGCCGGGTCACCTTCGCGGATCGTGAGATAGGCGTGGTCGACCATCGCCTTCGTCGCGGGGGCGGGCTCGCTCGCGGCGGCGAGCGCCCGGTCGCCCCCGGCCGCGGCGATGTCGTCCAGGATCCACTCCTCGTGCCCGGTCTCCTCCAGAATATACTCGTCGAGCGCGTCGACCAGCACGGGCCGGTGCCCCAGCCGCGTTCTGGCCTCCTGCATCAGCGGAACGGTGTGTCGGACGTGATGGAACGCCTGGGTCAGATAGGCGACGTAGTCCGCGCGGCTGATCCGGCCGGTCAGCCCCGCCTGGAGCTGCGGGGTCAGGGCGAAACGCGCCTGCGCCTCCCTGGTGTCCTCGACGAGACGGTTGAAGAATGGCTGGTCCATGTGTCGCTCCGGATAGGGATAGGCTTGGTCGATCGCGGCGCGGCGCAACCGCCCGTTGCCGGTCAGCAAGCCCCGTGAAGGGGTGAAGGGTGGGACCACGCGCCAATGCCCGACGCGGGCGTAGGCGGGCAGATGCCCGTTGACGTCCGCCAACGCCGCGTCGACGTCGGCGTCGGGCGAGGCGGGGACGATCAGCGTGTCCGGCGCGGGGCGACCTTCTCCGCGCACCATCGCCTGCAGGATGGCGGGCTGGGCGAGCAGCATGCCTTCGATCCATTCGGGCGAGATGTTGCGCCCGTGGCTGGTGATGATCAGCGCGGATTTGCGTCCCTCGATCCAGAGCCGTCCCTCGGCGTCGACGCGGCCAAGGTCGCCGGTCGCGTACGGTCCCGGCGTCCGCGCCTGCCCGATCGTGCCCAGGAACAACGGCTCGTCGACGATGATCTCGCCGTCCGCCGCGAGCGTGATCGCGTTGACGCCGATGCCGCGCCCGACGCTGCCGCGACCGGCGGCCTCGCCGTCGTCGAGTGCGACGACCGACGCGCATTCGGTCAGTCCGTAACCTTGGCGGACTGGCAAGCCGAGGTCGGCGGCGGCATCGAGCAGCGCAGGCGAAACGCGCGCGCCGCCGACCGCGACGATCGTCAGCCTGGGCAGGCGCGCGCCGGTCGCCCGCATCGCCGCGACCAGGCCCGCCAGGTATTCGGGCACCAGGATGAGCGACGTGATCGCCCGCGCGTCGATCGCCCGCAGCATGGCGGCGAAGTCGGGACGGAACGGGTCGGCCAGGCCGACTTCCCGCTGCGGCAGCGCGACATAGGTCCCGCCCGCGATGATCGTGGCCAGAAACCCGGCGACGTTCTCGAGAAGTATGCCGGGCGGCAGCAGGGGCAGGTGCCGCCCGGCATGGTGGACACCCAGACGACTGACCACGCCGCCGGCCACCGCGAGAAGGTGGTGGAGCGACAGGCATAATCCCCTGGGAGCGCCGGTCGACCCCGAGGTGAACGTGATCCTGGCGGTGCCGGTGGGCAGCTCGACCGTCCGGCGTAGCCGACGTTCCGTGGTGAGCGAGAAGCGGGGCCGCTCGGCAAGGCCGGCGCCGACCGCCCCGGTGATCGAAGCGGCCGCGCCTGCCTGGTCCAGCGCGGCCGCGACCTGGGCGGGGGTGAAGAACGGCGGCAACGGGATCGTCGGCAGGCCCGCCTCGATCAGCGCCAGATCCAGCAGCGTCTCGGCGGCACCATGATCCAGCCGAGTCGCCACCGGCCTGCCCGGCTCGAACTGCTCGCCGAGATCCGCCGCCAGCGCGGGAACGGTACGGGCCAGCGTTCGCCAATCCGCCTGGATCGAACCATCGATCGCCAGCGCCATCGGGCGGCGTGCGGCATGATGATCCACGGCGTGGAGATGCTTCAACACGATTTCGCGCCTCGTGACAGGGCGCGGTCGAGCGCCGCCCGGCAAGCGGCGATGTCACCCGCGCACAGCAGAGGGTCAGCGTCGTAATAGCGGCCCCAACCAGCCCCCGCGTCGCCCAAAGCGTCCCGGTGAGCGGGAGCGAGCGTCGTCAGCTCGACACCAAGTCTCGCGAACATCGCGCGCAACGGCCGGGTCAGCACCGCGACGGCGAAGTCGGCCCGTCCTTCCAGCGCGGCGGCTGCTTCCCGCCACAGCGCCAGCGTCGCGCTGGACAGGTGAGACGCGTGATCCCCAAGCTCGACGATCCGACCACGCGGCACGGGACGCCGCAGCGTTCTGGACAACACGATCTCAATCGGCTCGCCAAGATATTTCTCGAGGAACAACGGCTCCGCGTCTGCGGCTCGGAACCCGAGCACCGCGCGCGGCTCCTCGGGCGAGCCGATCGTGAGGTAGGCGGGATAGTCCGCGGCGGGCTCGGCACCGTGAACGGCCCGATACCGGCGTTGAACTAGGGAACGTGACGCGAAATGGTTCATCGATACTCCCGACGGGCCCCAGACGCCGCTCGGATCGGACCACCTCAGTCGGCGCGGCAGGTTTTTTCAGATCGGCCGTCCAGGTCGGCCGTTCAGGGCAGCCTCGATCGCGTCGGCGGCGGTTTCGGCACCGTCCTCCTCGCGGATTCGTGCGCCCACTCGGCCCGCCTCGGTCCGGAATCCCGCTTCGCCCAGCAATCGCCGGATCAGCGGCGTCGCGCGAGGGGCGTCGAACCTGCTGGCCCTTAACGCGGCTCCCACGCCCAACCGGGCGATGCGATGGGCGTGGTCGTGTTGGTCGCCCATGTGCGGCACGACAAGCTGCGGCTTGCCGGCGCGCAGCGCCTGCCCCGTGGTCCCGATGCCGCCATGGTGGACGATCACGCAAGCGCGCGGAAACAGGAGCGAGTGCGGGGCGTAGGCGCAGCGAAAGACATCGCCGTCCTGTCGCGATGCGCCACGCCCGGTCAGAAGCACCGCGCGCAGGCCAAGCCGGCGAGCGATCTCGTGAGCATGGTCGTAGAAGTCGCCGCCGCCGTTGACCGCGAAAGTGCCGAGCGTGAAGACCAGCGGAGGTGGTCCTTCATTCAGGAACCGCAGCAGCGTCGCGGGTAGCGATGCCGGTAGGCCATCGCCACTGTCGAACACCGGAAAACCGACGATCCTGGTGCGCGGCGGCGCGTCGGGCGGCAGCGGCGCGAACCGGGCCGACCAGCACGCCAGCGTTAACGCCGCCTGCGCCTGCGGCTCGAACATCCGCCGGGCGCCCGCGCGCGGCAGTCCCTGTCCGGCTCTGACGGCGTCGATCCGCTTCGAGTAGAGCACCGCCAGTACCTGCCGCATCGCAAGATAGGCGAATTGGTTCCACCGGCGTCCGACGGCTCCCCCTGAGGCGCCGCGGAGCAGCCTGAACTCCGGCGTCCGCGGCGGGTCATGGGCGGACAGCAACGCCATCGGCTGCAGCACGACGGAGACCAGAGGCAAGCCGCGCTTCTGCGCCACGACGGGCGCGGCGAACGCGAAGATGGAGGCGGTGATCGCCTGCGCGCCATCGGCGATCCGATCCAACGCCTCCGCACAGGCGGGCAGCGCCGGGAGCAGAACCTGCTCGAGCATCTCGCGCTGGTCGCCCATGATGCGTCGGACGGCGTCGGTCTCATCGAGACCCATCCGTCGTTGGATCTCGTCGAAACCCGGCAGCACGCCTTCCGCGGCGAGGCCCGCACGCCGGACCTTCGCGACCTGATCTCGCGGCACGGCCAGCACCGGCGTGAACCCACGCCTGGTCAGGGCCAAGCCGAGGGCGATGAATGGATGCAGGTCTCCTTGCGTCCCGACCGTCGTGAGAACCAGCTTCGGCATCGAGCGGTCGTCTAGCTGATTGACGCCAGCGCATCGCCAGCGGCAGTTCCGCAACCTGGGAGGATGGGCTCAACCTCAACGAACCGCAGCAGCAGCGTCGACCGTATGATCATCGGGATGCCGAACGCGACCGCAACCCAGACGCTCGCGGAAAGGTGGGCGGACCTGTTTCTTGCGAACACAGGCGCTCGGAATGTGACATGGGCGGTTCTCATGATCAGAGTCGTGACGCCGCCGCCTCACGAACACCCCAGCCGCTACCAGGTGCGCTTGAACGTCGCCGAGACCGTTCGCGACTTGGTCGGCGTCCTCTGGCTGGTGCTTCGCACGGAGAACGGATTGCCGAACGCGAACGTGTCTGCGTGGCTGTCCAACAGATTGTCCGCGCCGACGCGGATGTGCCACGCGCCCCGGTCCGCGCCGACCGCGGTGGAAAAAGTCACGCTGTCGGGAGTACGCCGATCCAGCGCGGGATCGAAGCTGAGCCGCGATGCGCCAAGGTAGTTCGCCCGCCCGATCAGGCGCAACTTCCAAAGCCCCGCGGTCAAGTCATGCGAGAGTTCGGCATTCGCGCTCGCGTCGGGAACCGCCGGGAGCCGACGTTCGGAAGAGGCCTCGGTAGTTCCGTTCGGGTCGATGCGGGCGCGTTGCAGCACCGTTCCAAGCGTGACGGCCCACGTCGAGCCCGGTGTCCACCTCAGGAACAGGTCAACGCCGACGTTGTTCGCATCGCCCGCGTTCCGGGTCGTGACCAGCCCGTTCGCGTCGAGGAAATCGGCCTGCACGCTGCTCCATTTCGTCATGAACAGGTCCGCGTCGACCGTCAGCCCCGGCCCGAGCGGCGTGCGCGCACCGAGATCGAACGAGGTCAGCTCGTCGGACGCATAGGCCGTCGCGATTCCCGGTCCGCCAGGGGCGCTCGCGTCGACGCCGCCCGGGCGGAGCGCCGATGCGTATCGCGCATAGATCATGGTGTCCTGACCTGGCCGCCAGCTCACCGTCACGCTCGGCGACACGCGCGTGGTCGCGCCGCTCACTCCATTGTCGCGGTCGCGTTCCCGCCGCTCGTCATGCGTCTGCGATCGGAAGAGTCGGAAGCCGACCATGGCGCTCAGACGCTCGCCGAGCGAGCGCGTGCCCTCGCCGAATAGGGCGATCTCGCTCACGCGCCGCTGGAACGCGAGCACGTCACCGGTTCCGGTCGCGGCGGCGATCGATCCCGTGGCGTCGGTCGCGGCGCTCAGCACCGACACGCCCGAGAGCCAGCCGAACCGGCCGGTTCCAGCCGTCACGCGGGCTTCCGCGTTGACTACCTGGTAGCGCCGGTCGTCCAGGTAGCTCGCCGGACCGGTCGCTCCCAAGGCCGCGGCCGCGACGCTCGCGTCGTACGTCGCCCGCAGCTCCTGCGTCGCGATGCTGGTGCTCCCAGTGAACGTCATGGACCCGATCGGGCCCGTCGCGGTCGCGGCGACCAGCGAGAAGTCCGTATCCTGCGGCTCGGGAAGACGGTGCGGTCGCGTGAGCGGGCCGAGCTGTCCGTCGACGTATTGGCTGTCCGCGACCGACGAGGCCTGCGCGAGGCCGGACACGTCCAACGTCCAGGCCGCGCCAACTCGGGCCCTCAGGGCCAGTCTACCCCCGGAGGTGGCACCATGGTTCACGTCCCGGCCGGTCCCGACCTCGTCGATCCAGCCCCCCTGTCCCAACCGGTAGCCGACCGCGCGGACCGCCAGACGTCCATCGATCAGCGGCACGTTGACCATCGCATCCGTCGACGCGTCGGCACCGCCCCCCGATACCGCTTCGCCCGAAGCGCTGATCGCACCGGAGTACCGGTGCAGGTCCGGTTTGGCAGGCACCAGCCGATAAACCCCGCCCAGCGCGCCGGTGCCGTAGAGAGGCCCCTGTGGCCCCTTGAGCAGCTCGACCTGGGCCATGTCGACCAGCCGCAGGTCCGGATCGGGAGCGTCGTAGGTTGCGCGCGCCTCGTCCACCTGAACGCTGACTGCCGCTTGGCCAAATCCGTCAAACGGGCTGTCGGCGGTTCCGCGAACGAACAGCCGGTTCCGCCCCGGTCCCAGGTTCGTCGGGAACAGGCCGGTGAGGCCCTGCGCTACAGCACGCGTTCCATCGCCCTCGCAGATGTCATCGCCGATCATCGCACCGGTGACGACCGCGATCGGCGCGGCCACGTCGGCCAGCGTCTCCCGGCGCTTGGTCGCGGTCACGACGATGTCGCCGATCGCCGCTCCCGCGCCCGTCGACGGAGCGGTGGGGGGGGCCGGTGGTCGCGTCAGGGCAACTGCACGCGGCTTGCGCTCTAGTCGGAACACGTCCGGCGAGAGCCGCACCGCGCGCCAGGAGCTTCGCCGCAGCAGGCGGTTCAGGGCGACCTCGACCGTCATCGAACCCCTGACGGCTGGGACGGTTTCCAACGGGAGCCGCTCGGAGCTTCCTATCGAGGCGCCGGATTGCCGCGCGAGCACAGCGATGCTGTCACCGAGCGTTCCCGCCTGTACATCCAGCGCGATTCGGGATTCTATCGCAATGGCAGGTGTCGCGGAACCGAGGCTAGCGAGCAGACTCCAGCCGCACGCCCTTCCCGACCGGACGAGCACGAAGCGCCATGATTGCGGCGAGATCCGCCGCCAATTTGGACCCGTCACCGATCGATAGGACTCCGGAGAAACGGCGCGCGGCGATCGCCGGGTCGACCGTGATTGGGCGAGCCGCGTAGCGGGAGATGTCGTCGGCGACCAGTGTGAGTGGCGCGGCCTCGTAGGTCAACGCCCCCCTGCGCCAACTCGCCACGTCCGACGCGCGAACGGAGGTGGTCTGCGCGCTGTTGCCGGACCGAATGAGAAACAGGCTGCGACCGGCGGTCACCGTCACGCTGCCGCTCACTCCTGCCGAGGAGATGGCCACCGCGCCTTCGCCAACGCTGACCCGAGTGCCGGAACCGCCCGCGTCGATCCCGAAGCGGGTGCCGATGTCGCGGATGGTGAGGTCATTGGCCTTGATGGCGAGGTCGCGCCCGGGCCGGTGCGGAATGTCGAAATACGCACTGCCCGCGATCTCGAGCCGGTTCTGGTCGGAACCGCTGACCGACAGCCTGCTCGCCGATGCCAGAGTGACGCGCGAGCCGTCCCGCAGCGCGACCTCACGGGTCTGACCGCGCTGGGTCCGAACGGTCGTGACCGCTGCATGGTCGTCAGCCCTGGGCAGGCCGACGAACAGCGCGACCGCTGCCGCAGCTGCGGCGACACCCGCCACCATGCCTCCGAACCGGCTGCGCGTGGTCCGCTGCGCGCCGTGCGTGTGGCTATTCAGATGTTCGATGATGGGAAGGCGCTGACCTTCTATGTCGGCATCGAGCAGTGCGACCTCGTTGAACGCCGAGCGATGTCGCGGATCGGCTTCGAGCCACACGGTGAACCGATCCCAGTCCATGCCATCGCTGTCTTGCACACTGTGCCAGCGAGCCGCCGCTTCCATAATGTCGTCGCTCGTCATCGCGCCACCCCTGGCCAGGCCTGATCGGACGCGAGTCCGCCTGCTTTTCCTGCACGACGCCGCTGCTTGGATCTCACCTCAGTCATCGCCCATCGCCCGCCGAAGATGCGAAATCGCGACCGCCATGTGCTTCTCCACGCCGCTCCTGCTGATCCCGAGCCGGGTGGCGACCTCGCCGTGCGAAAGACCGTCCAGCTTGTGGAGCCGGAACGCCCGAGCCGCGCCCGCGGGCAATGCCGCGATCGCCGTCGCGAGCCGCTCTGCCGACTCGCGCTCGATGAGGAGCCGTTCCGCATCGGGAGCGGGATCGACCGGTTCCAGAGCATTGGTCGGATTCCCGTGCTCCGAAGTCAGCCAACGGCCGTCGCGCGCACTGCGGCGCCGCTGCTTCTTCAGCCGGTCGAGCACCAGATTCTGCGCCATCCGAAACAGATAAGCTCGTCCGTTGGCGATCGGCCCAAACGATGCGGCGTTCAGCCGAAGCCATACGTCCTGGAGGACGTCGTCGGCGTCCGCGATGCTACCCATCCGCGCGATCAGGAAGCGCCGCAGATCCGAACGATGCTCGTCATAGAGCTGACGCAACCCGGTTCCAGCGTGCGTGGCGTCCGGCGGCGGCATCTCAGGGGCGCGTAGCTTCATCGACCGAACGGGTCCAGCGGTCGGACAAGCGGCGCCTCGGATCGAGCGCGGATCAGGCGCGTCGATGGCCACGACAGAAAGACAGCGTCTGCCGCGAGCGCGACAGCTGCCTGACTCGTCCGGCGGCCTGCCCGCCGTGCAGTCGATCGGAGGTGGACCAAACGGTCGCTGACCTCGACCACGAACGCTCGACGACCTCCGTCATCGACGCTGCATCATCTCTTCCCGGGCAAGGTTCGGCCATCCTCCCTTCATCGAGCCGGATCTGGCGGCGCGGGAGTCAACACCGCATCAGCAGGTGCTGGATCGGTCGGGAACGCGTCCGGCACGGACCGTTCGCGCAGATGATCGATCTCCGCCTGCCGCCTATGCAGGTAGTAATCGCGTCGCGCCGAATACGGATCGATGGTGCTGCGCAGCTCGGTCAGCTGCCCGTCGAACTCGGCCCTGCGGTCGAGCCCGCTCAGGACACCCGTGGGAACCGTGTAGGCGAGCTGGTTGAACGGTGCCCCGACCGTCGCCGGCAGCAGCAGCCGGTCCATCGCGCCGCCGACCAGATCGCGCAGTGTCACCGGCCCGATCACCGGCAGGAAGAAGAACGGCCCCGGCTTGATGCCGTAATAGCCGAACGTGTCGCCGAAGCCGTTCGGACGGCGCGGGAGGCGGAACGGCCGACGCCTCGCGACGTCGATCAGACCGGCTGCACCAACCGTCGAATTGATCGCGAACCGACCGAAGGTCTCCGCCGCCTTGCCCGGCTTCCGCTGCAGCAGGTAGTTCAGGAAGACGTCCGGCTCGTGCAGGTTGTTCAGGAAGTTTCGCGCCCCGCTGCGGAACGGCCGAGGAACATGGCGCTGATAGGCGAGAGCCGCCGGACCGATCAGCGCCATGTCCACGGCCTGGGTGACCGCGAAGGATCGGGCGTTCACCGCCTGCAACGGATCGCCGGAGCTGCGCGAACGCGCGGTGACGACGATGTCCGGCCGCGCCCCACTCGGCCCGGCCGGCGGCGTCGCCGGATCGGGCCGGGTTGGCTCCACCACGGCCTTTACCGGAGGCGAGACGGCAGCACTCCGGTCTTGATCCACGCCGAGGCTAGAGACTGTGGGTGTCGTCATCACCGGTGCCACGCGCGGTTCGGCCACTGGCGGACTGAACAGGAGCGAGCCGACCACGAGAAAGGGAGTCACGCCCAGGTGGCTTCCATGAGCGCCGACGTCGTCATGAGCGGCACCCAGCGGCCGCTCACGACGCGGGCCTCGCCCCTGGCAAATGCCCTCCTTCGAACGAATACGAGCATGCGCATCGTGATCTCCCCTACTGCGAAGGGGTGACGCCACGAACGCCGATCACCTCAGCTCCTATGCATCGAGCGATGGACATTCTCAGCGGGACGCTTCAACCCGGGGATCGGCCAACGCGAGGTGCTGGGCAGGACAACCGCCCATCCGAGGCCCGAGAGGCGAGAGCAGGTCTTTGGGGACGTCTTGGACGGCCATCGAGGTCGTCAGGGCCGCGCACCCGTACCCAGTCGGCTGAGCCCACACGGACCCTTCGCAGCGGCTGATCAGCCTGGGACGGAGAACCCGAACGGCCCGCCCTCACCTTCGACCGGGGTTGTTCCCAGCGCCTTGCTCACGAGACCGTAGGCCTCGCGCACGTCCAACGACCTTCCGCTGGAGAGCATGGTCGTCCGAGCCGACCTCGCGGGCTGTACGGTCGCGATCACGTTCGGGTTGACGGCGACCGGAACGCCATCGTCGAGGGTGAGCTGGAGCATCGGCCAGTGCTGCGGGATCGGCCTGTTCGCGTCAACGTCCTGAACGCAGCCGTCGTCTTCAGCTGCGCCCTTCCCGTGCGGCACACCGACGCCGCCGTGCGGCTCCGATGCGAGACTGCCGGCGAAGGCCCATCAAGCGCTGTTCTTCCCGGCGTCGTACGACGCCTGCGCAACGGCGATGCTCCCGAGGTTCTCGAAAGCCCAGTCGCCCAGGATCTTCACCGGCCCGGCCAGCGACCGGCCGATGCCGGTCAGTTCGTAGTCGACGCGCGGCGGGATCGAAGGAGTGACGGTTCGCGTCACCAGACCGTCCCGCTCCATGTTCCGCAACGTCAGGGTGAGCATGCGCTGCGAGATGCCGTCGATCCCACGCCTGAGGTCGTTGAATCGATACCCGCGCTCGCACAGCAGGATGACGATCAGAACCGTCCACTTGTCGCCGATGCGACTGAGCACCTGCGTGATCTTGAGGCAGGCGCCGGCATCCCGCCGAGCCTGGGGCGCCTCCGAAGTCATCTCGGTCACATCCATGTGCCTCCGGTTACAGACCTGTGCGTTCTTGTGCGTCGATTAGGGTAGGCACATACCATAACCTAGGTAACAATTGGAGCCCGCAGTACATGAAGATACTCCACATCGACAGCAGCATCACCGGCCCGCAGTCCGTCACGCGCGAGCTCTCGGCGCTGATCGTCGCGAAGCTCGGCGGCGGCGAAGGGCAGGAGGTGACCTATCGTGACATCGTCGCGGAGGACCTGCCGCATTTCACGGCGGTGACCGCGCCGTCCGCCCACCCGTTGTCGAAGGCCGTGCCGACGCTTGACGCGGCGCAGCAGGCGAAGCGCGACAACAGTGACGCGATCCTGGAGGAGTTCGTCGGGGCCGACACCGTCGTCATCGGCGTGCCTATGTACAACTTCTCACTTCCGTCCGAACTGAAGGCCTGGATCGACCGTCTCATCGTGCCGGGCACGACGTTCCGCTACGGCGCGAATGGTCCCGAGGGCTTGGTTCACGACAAGCGCGTCGTTCTCGCGATCGCGCGAGGGGGCGTCTACGGAGCTGGAGCCGCGTCGGCTTCCGCCGAGCACGCGGAGTCGTTCCTCCGGCTGGCGCTGGGCTTCATCGGCGTGAAGAACGTCGAAGTCGTGATCGCCGAGGGCCTCAATGTGGCGGACGGACGGGAGCAGGCTATCGCCTCCGCGCGCGACGCGGTCACCCAGCTCGCCGCATGAGCCGACGCCGACAGGGCAGCGGTTCCGCCGGATCATCCCGGTCGGGCCGCATCCGCCGAGCAGGCCGCAACCTTGATTCCACCGGAGCCCGATCATGACGAGCCGTCGCCTTCCGACGTATTTCCTCTCCCACGGAGGTGGTCCCTGGCCGTGGATGAAGGATTTCCGGCCGGGCGCCTACGACCGCCTGGAGAAGTCGCTGCACGACGTCCGCGAGGAGCTGGGTGAGACGCCTCGGGCCGTGCTGATGATCTCCGGACATTGGGAGGCGGACCGCTTCCTGCTGTCGTCCGGCGCCCGTCCGCCGATGGTCTTCGACTATTCCGGCTTTCCCGAGCATACCTATCGGATCCGATACGACGCGCCCGGCGAACCGGCGTTGGCCGAGACGGTCCGCGCCATGCTCGATCACGGCGGAGTCCCCACGGGCCTCGATCCTCGGCGCGGCTACGATCACGGCACCTTCAGCCTGATGCACACCCTGTACCCGGAGGCCGGATTGCCGCTGGTGCAGCTCTCGATGAAGGCGGACTTCGATCCTGCGGAGCACATCAGGGTCGGGGAACTGATCGCGCCGCTTCGCGACGAGGGCGTGCTGATCGTCGGCAGCGGGTTCAGCTTCCACGACACGCGCGGGATCATGAGCGGCACGGGCAAGGCGTCTTCCGCGACATTCGATCGATGGCTGAACGACACGCTTGTGGACGCGACGCCGGATGAACGTCGGCGGCGGCTGTTGGACTGGTCGGCCGGGCCCGCCGCCCGTGCCGCGCATCCGCGCGAGGACCATCTGATCCCTCTGATGGTCGCGGCAGGCGCCGCCGGCGACGATGCCGGCGCTCGGGTCTACCATGAGAGCGCCTTCATGGGGGCCATCACGGCATCGAGCTACCGATTCGGCGCACCCATGGTCGCGGCGACGCGGCAAGCCCTGGAGAACGCGGTTTGAACAGCTGATCTCCACCATCGGTCGGATGGCCGCCCGTCCGTCGCCCCGGACTCGATCATTCCCGTTCACCGAGTCCACCGCCCCGGAAAGACTACGTGGCCGAAGGTCGACGAGCGGTCTCCAGGCTCGCGCGGCGCTCGAAGGCGTGCCGGGTGCGCGGTTCGCGTCGTCCGACGGCCTTGGTTCATCACAGGTCTCTCAAGGTGAGCCGAAGGGACCGAGGCTCCCCCCGTTGGACAGGAACAATGAACAGACATCTCCTCACTGGGTCCTGCGCGATCCTCTGCTTGGCAGCAGCGCCACTCCGGTTCGCGTCGCCGATGCAGCCTTGGACCAGCCCCGACAGCCAGGTCAGCCTGCTCCGCCCGGCGACCGCGCGACCGCTCACCTCCGACGAGGCGGTCAGCACGCTGATGTCGCCCGGCTGGCGGCTCGTCTGGGGCGCGGACGAACGCGCGCCCGGGCGCCTGGTCGTCCGGCTGATGCTGAAGGTCGTGCCCGACACCCGCACCGGCACCGCCGTCGAGGTGCTGCAGGTCGGCAGGAGCGCCGACCCGGTCGCGGTCGGGTCGTGCCTGCGCTATGGCCTCGACAGCGGATCCGGCGAGCGCAGGCCGGACCGCGTCATCAACGGCGTCCGCTTCGCGGCATGGAGCAACGGCGACGCCGGCATGAGCCAGGGGATCGGCGGCACCGACCTGCGCGCGGTCGTCCGCGGGGTCTGCTACGCGGTCGAGCGGTACACCGTTTCCGAAAGCGCGAGCGCCGGCGATCCGGCGGTGACGCTGCGGCGCCAGGAAGGCGCGGCGGAACTCGACGTCTCGCTGGCGAGCCTGCGGATCGGACGCGGCGCGGCGACGCCGCCGCTGGTGCGGCTGCCGCCGGGCGCGGTGGCCAGGTAGAGGCCAGTTCCCGACGCTAAGCCGGTTGGGGCGCGTGGAGCGCGGCGACGGTCTCCCGCAGCCAGCGCTGCGCGGGGTGGGCGTCGTTGCGGCGATGCCAGAACAGGACGAACGGCACCGGGTCGAGCTCGATCGGAGGAGCAAGCACGACGAGCTCGTCGCCGTGGCCGGACGCGTCGATGACACCGGCCATCAGCGTCGCGATCAGGTCCGATCGGGCCACCAGAGTCGGCGCGGCATACATCCGCGGCAGCGTCAGTCCGAGACGGCGTTTGAGACCAAGCCTCGCCAGGGCGACGTCGACGTCGCCGAACCGCTCGTTCTCCGGCGAGACCAGCAGATGCGACAGCGCCAGGAACGCCGGCAGATCGAGCGGCCCGGCCGCGGCCGGATGACCGCGCCGCAGCACGCACACGAACCGCTCCTCGAACAACGGGCGGGTCAGGATCCGCGCCGCCGACGTGGTCGCTGGCACGCCGACCGCGAGATCGATCTCGCCGGCATCGAGCAGGATCATCGCGTCGTCCCGCGCCGTGAAGCTGCGGACGCGCAACGTGATGGACGGCGCGGTTTCGCCAAGCCGCTCGACCAGACGCGGGAGCAGGACGTGGGTCGGGTGCTCGGACAGGCCGAGGGTGAAGACGACGGCCGACGAACTCGGATCGAACGCCTGGGTGAACTCCAACGTGCGCTGGATCTCGGCGAGCGCGTGGCCGAGCGGCTCCGCGAGATCGACCGCTCGCGGCGTCGGTTGCAGCCCCGTCGGCGCGCGCACGAAGAGCTCGTCTTGGAGCAATGCGCGCAACCGCGCCAACGCGGCGCTCATCGCCGGCTGCGTGCGGCCGATCCGCGCGCCCGCCCGCGTGACGCTGCGCTCGGACATCAGCGCGTCGAACGCGACGAGCAGGTTGAGGTCGATCCCGTGCAAATCCATCGCTTGGATGTTGCCACATACCGACAATCGATTTCAACGCTGACCGTCCCGCTTCCATCTACCGGTCATCTCAGGAGGAAGTCGGATGAGCAATGGCGTGGACGATCGTGGTGGCGGCCTTTCCGCCGAAAGCCGGGCGGTGGTGCGGACGTTCTACCGCGCGTTCGCCGGCGATCCCGACCTGCTCGATCAGGTCGTGACGCCCGATTGGCAGGACATTCCGCTCGCACCGGGGCAAGGGCCGGGGCGTGACGGCATCAAGCCGATGATCGCGGCCTTCAAGTCGGCGATCCCCGACCTCGCCGTCACGGTCCATGACATGATGGGCGAAGGCGACCGCATCGGCGTGCGCGCCGAGATCACGGGCACGCACACCGGCGAATGGTTCGGCGTCGCGCCGACGGGAAAGCCCTTCACCATCGTCCTGCACGAGTTCCACCGGGTCGAGAACGGCCGGCTGACCCACACCTGGCATCTCGAGGACTGGTTCGGGTGGCTGAACCAGGTCGGCGCCTGGCCTGCTCACAAGGAGACCGCATCATGAAGGCCGCCCGCATCCACGGCTACAAGGCCGCACCGATCGTAGAGGACGCGCCGACGCCCGCGGTCGGTCCCGGCGACGTCCTCGTCCGGGTCGCTGCCGCCGCGCTGAACCCGCTGGACACCAAGATCCAGATGGGATTCATGCACGACTTCTTCCCCGTCGGGTTCCCCTACACGCTGGGCACCGATCTCGCGGGCACCATCGAGCAGGTCGGCTCGAACGCCGGCGAATGAACCATCGGGGACAGCGTCGTCGCCCGCACCGATCCGCCGGGCAGAGGCGCGCTCGCCGAGTTCGCCGTCGTCCCGGCAAGCCATCTTGCCGAAGCGCCGAGTTCCATATCGATCGAGCAGGCGGCCGGGGTGCCCACCGCTGCGGGAACGGCGTGGCAGGCGCTGTTCGAGGTCGCGGGTCTCAAGGCTGGTCACACCGTGCTGATCCACGGCGGCGCGGGCGGGGTCGGCGGCTTCGCCATCCAGCTCGCCCGCGAAGCCGGCGCGCGCGTGGTCGCGACGGCGTCGGGGGACGGGATCGAGATCGCGCGCGGGCTCGGTGCCGACAAGGTGATCGACTACAGGTCGCAACCGTTCGAGGATGCGGTGGCCGACGTGGACGTCGTGCTCGACACGATCGGCGGCGACACGCAGCAGCGCTCGTTCGGCGTGCTGCGCGCGGGCGGCTTCCTGGCCGCGACCGCGTCGCCGCCCGACGAGGCGCTCGCCAAGGCGCACGGAGTCCAAGCGGCGTTCGTGTTCCACCAGTCCGACGCACCCCGCCTGGGCAAGCTGCTCGATCTGGTCGACGCGGGCAAGCTCGAGGTGCTGATCGATCGCACGGTCCCGCTCGACCGGTTCAGCGAGGCCTTCGGGCATCAGGCGTCCGGCCGCGCCAAGGGTAAGATCATCGTGACGATGTAGCGGGTTCGCCGGTTCTGTTTCGGATCGGCGGACCACGCCCGACTACTCGTCACCGACCTGCGCCGCCAATATCACGGGCGCTTCGCCCGACACGGCAACGTCGTCGCGCAGCTGCCGGCGCACGACGACTTGACGGTGGTCTCGCGCGTCGCGCAGGGCGGGGCGCAACATCTTCTACCGCGCGCTGCCCGACGCGCTCCGCGAGCTGACCGTGTTCCTGATCCGAGACTGCTGCGACGGAGCCGCGGACGTGTGCCGCAATCTGCAGGACGACCTGGACGAGTGCTATTCCACGCGAGATGCGGGACTCGCCGCCGCTGCGGGGCGGCGCACGATCTGATGACACAATCGTCCGGCACCGCACAACGACCGTGATCACGGCACTTTCGGAGCGTCGGCCGGCTCCCTACACGACGGGCATGGAAAGCCTGATCAACGCCAAGTGGCTGATCGCACCCTGGCAGGTACAGGTTGCGCTGGGGAGCGGATACGCCGCCTACATGGCCGCCTACACGGGAGTGAGGAGCCACCATCAAGCCGTCGACACGACCTTTCGCGCGATCGCCTTCGGGTTGATCGCCACGGCGGTGCTCATGATAGTCCCCGCATCCCGTCCCGTCCTGTCGATCACATCCGCCTTCGCGACCGCCGTAACTGTGGGCCTGCTCTGGCGGCGGTTCGGCATGGCGGCGTGGGAGTGGGCGCTCAGGAAGCTCGACATCAGCTGGGGCGACGACACGCCGACGGCATGGATGCGGACCATCGCCGACCAGCGCCACTACATCACACAGGTGTCGATCCTCACCACCGACGACCGCTGGCTCAGGTGCGACGATGCCCGGCTGTTCGCCGACGCGCCGGGCGGCCCCTGCACCCTAGGCACCACCGGTGACGTCCTTCTCTACCTCACGCACATCAAGGATGCCGACGGCGAACGGGAGTTCACGGCGTCGAACCCGCATTACGGGTTCCAAGCCGCATACGTCCCCGCAGCTCAGATCAAGCAGCTTAACATCCGCCGAAAGCCGAAGGGGGTCTAGCGGTTGTCCGACGGCGGCGGCGGGGGAAGCGCGTCCGTGGTGGGCGGCGGCGTCTTGGGCTGCACGCTATCGCCTATCACGCGGCCCACCGGCGGAGGTGCCTTGGGCATGAACGACTTGCCCAACAGATCGCGGATCTCGTCCTGCGCCATGGTCACCTTCCTGCTTTCCAGACTGTCCCGGAACCTAGCGGGCCGGTGATCGCCGGTCCAGCACTCCGCGACGTGATCGACGAACGCAACGGGAACGTCTGGAATGGCCCGCGCTTCTCGTCTAACGGGTCGAAGGGGAGCACGCGGTGGCCAAGAATTCGCGCATCGAATGGACGAACCACACCTTCAATCCGTGGTGGGGATGCGTGAAGGTGTCGCCGGCGTGCAAGCACTGCTACGCCGAATCCTGGGCCAAGCGCGTCGGCCAGGACGTGTGGGGGATCGGAGCGCCCCGACGCTTCTTCGGCGACAAGCACTGGGGCGAGCCGCTGCGTTGGAACGCCGATGCATCGAAAGCGGGGCGACGAGCGCGCGTGTTCTGCGCCTCCATGTCGGACGTGTTCGAGGACCGGCGAGATCTGGACGAACCGCGCGCCCGGCTTTGGACGCTAATCGCGACGACGCCGTGGCTCGACTGGCTGCTGCTCACCAAGCGGCCCGAGACTGTGGGGCGGCTCGCCCTTTGGAGAACTGACTGGCCGGGGAACGTGTGGCTCGGAACGACGGTCGAGGACCAGCAGCGCGCGGCGGAACGACTGCCCGTCCTGGAGGGGATCCCGGCAGTCGTTCGGTTCATCTCCGCCGAGCCGCTGCTCGGGCCGCTCGACCTGAGGTCCTGGATAGGCGGCATCGACTGGGTGATCACCGGCGGCGAGAGCGGTCCCAAGGCGAGGCCATCGAGCCCGTCCTGGTTCCTCGACGTGATGAACCAGTGCATGGCGGCCGACGTCGCGTTCCACTTCAAGCAATGGGGCGACTGGGCGCCGGGTGACGGCATCGCGCTCGCAAAGGCGCGCGCCGCCCAGGCGGCGGACGGCACGACGATGCTGCGGGTGGGCAAGAAGATGGCCGGCAGACTGCTGGGCGGGGCCGAATGGGACGAACTGCCCATAGCGAGGACTGCCTGACCGACGCACCGCTCCTGCCGTTCGCGCCATCGGAGATGGCGGTGGTCGAACCAAGGGGCATGCGGAACCGCAAGGGCCTAAGTTGTCCCCTATGGACGGAGAACAAGGCGCTCCTTATCCAGGAATACATCAAGCTCTTCACCTACGTCACCAAGCACGGTGCCTACATCGACGGATTCGCGGCCCCCCAGCGCCGCAACCACGCGGCGAAGTGCTCGGCGAAGCTGGTACTCGAGAACAAGCCGCCCTGGGTGCGGGACTTCTGGCTCTGCGACATCGACCTGGACGGCATCGCGCTGCTCGAGCAAATCAAGGCGGCCAACCAGATGAAGGGACGCCGCATCGAGGTCCTCCCCGGCGACTTCAACACGACCGTGGATACCGTGCTCGAACGCATCATCGCCGCCTCCTCCGCGGAGGGCGCGACGGTGCTCGACCCGTTTTGCGGCTGCGGCACCGCCGTCCACGCCGCGCAGAAGCTGGGGCGACAATGGATCGGCATCGACGTGACCCACTTGGCGATCAGCCTGATCGAGAAGCGGCTGCGCGCCGCCTTTCCCGGGGTCGCCTTCACCGTCGAGGGCACGCCCAAGGACCTCGCCTCCGCGCAGGATCTGGCCGCGCGCGACAAATACCAGTTCCAGTGGTGGGCGGTATCGATGGTCGACGCGATGCCCTTCGGCGGCAAGAAGAAGGGCGCGGACGGCGGCATCGACGGGGTGATCTATTTCAAGCCCGACGGCAAACGCACCGAACGCGCGATCGTGTCGGTCAAGGGCGGGTTGAACCCGTCGGTGACAATGGTGGAAACCCTCGCCGCGACGATCGAGCGCGAGCGCGCGCCGGTGGGCATCCTGCTGATGAACGCGCTCCCCACCCGCGAGATGGAACGCCGCGCCGCCGCCGTCGGCCGGTTCGACGCACCCGCGACGGGCAAGACCTATCCCCGGCTGCAGATCATCACGCTGGCGGAGCTGTTCCGGGGCAAGAAACCCGACCTGCCGCTGATCGACCCAGGTGCCGCGTTCCGCAAGGCGGCGCGAGAGGAAACCGCGCGGCAGGACACGCTGCTTTGACCTTGCTCACGCGGCCACGCTCGCCCATATCGACGTGGCTGCGGCCCGTTTGGCTGCAATCTCTTTCGCGCGCTTCCCAATCGCGGCCCGTTCCGCTAGAGAGCGCGCGCTTTCACCACCGCAGAGGTTTTGCTTGCCCAAGGAAGAATTGCTCGAAATGCGTGGTCGCGTGGTGGAGTTGCTCCCCAACGCGATGTTTCGTGTGCAGTTGGAGAACGATCACGAGATCCTCGGCCACACCGCGGGCAAGATGCGGAAAAATCGTATCCGCGTGCTGACCGGCGACGAAGTACTGGTCGAGCTGACCCCGTACGATCTCACCAAGGGCCGGATCACCTACCGGTTCAAGTGACGAGTCTGGCGCCGTCCCACCGTTGTCGTGGCACGCTGGGTCCGGCATGACGGCGTTGATCCTCGGTTCCACTTCGCCGCGCCGCCTGGAGTTGCTGGCGCAGCTTGGCGTCACGCCCGTCCGTGTCGCTGCGCCCGACATCGACGAAGCCCCGCTCAGGAACGAACTCCCCCGTGCCTATGCGCTCCGCATGGCGGAGGCCAAGGTGCGTGCCGTCCCACGTGCGGCCGATGAGGTTGTGCTGGCGGGCGACACCGCCGTGGTCGCCGGCCGCCGCATCCTGGGCAAACCCGTCGACGCCGCCGACCACGCCGTCATGCTGCGCCTGCTGTCCGGGCGTCGCCACCATGTGTTGAGCGCGGTCGCGGTCATCGCCCCCGACGGTCGCCTGCGCACGCGACTGTCCGACACGATCCTCACCTGGCGCGCACTCACGCCCGGCGAGATCGACGCCTATGTCGCGGGCGGCGAGGGCGAGGGCAAGGCGGGCGGCTACGCGATCCAGGGCCGCGCGGAGGCGTGGGTGCGGTTCCTCCACGGCAGTTGGTCGGGGGTGGTCGGCCTACCCTTGTTCGAAACCCGCGCGCTGCTCGCCGCGTCCGGCATCGCCCTTGGCTGAATGGCTGTACGAAGCGGGCGTCGGCGAGAACCGCGCCGCGCTGGTCGAGAATGGCGCGATCGTCGAGGCCTTCATCGAACGCCCCACCGCCGTCCGCCACGGCGCGATCGCGCGCGCGCGCTTTGCCGAGGCGCTGGTTGCCCGGAGCGCCGCGCGTATCGTGCTGGACGACGGCACGGAGGCGTTCCTCGATCCGGTGCCGCGCGGGGTCGGCCCGGGCGCGCGCTTCACCGTCGAGATCGTCCGCGAGGCGCCGCTGGGCCGCTATCCCAAGCTCGCCAAGGCGCGGCTGCTCGCCGGCGATGTCGCGCCCGCGCCGGGACCGGCATTGCGCGAGCGATTGTCCGGCGCACCCGTCCGCGAGCCGCGTGGCGTCGACGCGGACGCGCTGGAAGCGGCGGGATGGAGCGAGTTGATTGACGAGGCGCTGACCGGCGTCGTCCACTTCGCCGGCGGGCGGCTGCTGATCGAGCGGACCGAAGCGATGACGGTGATCGACGTCGACGGCGATCTCGACGCCGCGACCCTCGCGATCGCGGGCGCTGCGACGGCCGCGCGCGCGATCCGGCGGCTGGGGCTTGCGGGTTCGATCGGCATCGACCTGCCCACGATGCCCGACCGCCTCAGCCGTACCCGCGCCGCGGAAGCGTTCGACCTGTGGCTGCCGCCGCCGTTCGAGCGCACCGCCGTCAACGGCTGGGGCTTCGTCCAGATCATCCGCCCGCGCCACCGCGCATCGCTGCCCGAATTGCTCGCCGCCGACCCCGCGCGCGCCGCCGCGCTGGCGCTATACCGGCTCGCCGAGCGTGACCCGGTGCCCGGTGCTGTAACGCTAACCGCCGCGCCGGCGGTCGTCGCGGCCGCCCGCGCGCAGGAGGATGCGGAGCTGGCGCGGCGGCGCGGCGGCGCGACGCTGTGGCGAACCGACCCCGCGCTCGCCATCTGGGGCGGGCACGTCCGCACCGGAGCTCCCCGATGAAGCAAACCCCCTGCCCGATTTGCAGCTCCCTGCCGACGCCCGCGCACGCGCCGTTCTGCAGCCAGGGCTGCCGCGACCGTGACCTGCTGCAATGGCTGGGCGAAGGCTATCGCATCCCCGCGCACCCCGGCGATCCCGATGGGGGCGACGGGCTGGACAATCACCCCGGCCATGACTAGGGGCCGTGCTCGCCAGCGATGGTGCGCCCGGGTAGCTCAGTGGTAGAGCAGACGACTGAAAATCGTCGTGTCGGTGGTTCAACTCCGCCCCTGGGCACCATCACCGGCCGCTTGGACCGTTAGAAAACGTCGGTTCGCCCCGCTAATGCGTTCCCGATCGATGCCCTGCGATATGCTATCACCGCCGCGCGGGCGCGGTCGACTGGCGCACCACCAACGAAGCGGGCACCACGACAGGACCGTTCACGAAATCCTTGCCGGCCTGATCGGCGATGATGAGCTGAACCGCGTGCGAGACGATCTCCGCGATCGGCTGGACGATCGCGGTCAGCGGCGGCTGGGTGAAGCGCACGATCGGCGTGTCGTCGAAGCTGACCAGCGACAAATCGCGCGGCACGTCCAGGCCGCGCTCGCGCGCCGCGTCCAGCGTCGCTACCGCCATCTGGTCGTTACCCGCGACGATCGCCGTTGGCGGCACGGGCGCGCTGAGCAGTTCCTCCGCGGCGCGGCGACCGGAAGCATAACCGAAGTCGCCGGTGGCGAGCAGGCCGTCGACCTCAAGACCCGCATCGAGCATCCGGTCGCGCCATCCCTCGACCCGCCAGGCGCTCAGTTCGTATTCCGGCGAGCCCGCGATGAAACCGATGCGGCGATGACCGAGGCCGAGAAGGTGATCGGTCGCTAACCAGGCAGCGCGCTCGTCATCCATCCACAACGCGAACCCGGGTGCCGCCTTGCGCGAACCGATGCGCGCAAAGCTGATCCCACGCTCGTGAAGCAAACCGACGATGAGGGGGTTGGCGGAGTGCGGCGGTGTCAGCACGACGCCGTCGGGGCGAAGCGCGGCCAACGCGGCGGCCAGTTCGCGTTCGATATGATCGCTGTGCGTGTCGACCAGCTCGACCAACATCCGATACCCGTGCTCCGCGCAGGTCAACATGCCGCCAAGCAGCATCTGGTCGACCCAATCGGTCCCCTGGCGATTGCGCCAGTCGGCGATGGTGCGATCGCGATCGTTGAGCGCGACGATCAGGTAGGAGCGCGCGCCGCCCATCCGCTGCGCCGCGATCGAGGGGACATAGCCAAGCCGCGCGATCGTCGCCTGCACGCGCTCTTTCAGCTCGGGCCGGACATGCGGTTCGTTGTTGATGACCCGGCTGACAGTCTGCAGCGACACGCTGGCCTCGGCAGCGACGTGCTTGATGGTGACGGCCCGCAACTGGCGCGTCACGGAGGCGATCAGCCCCGCGCCGCGACGGGTGTGCGGGCGGCGGTCGGACCGGCGGCACCGCAATATTGCGCGACGTAGCTGGCGTGTTCCGGGAGCGCGGCGACCGTTCGCGCGACGTTGCCGCGCAGCGTCGCCAGCATCCGGCTAAGTTCCTCATCGCGCAGCTTGGCCGCAATGGGGTGGTGGGCGCGCGGCGTGATCCCCTGACCCAGCATCACCTGCACCCAGCTGTTCTCCGCGAACAGCTCCTCGTGGCGGCGGAATACGCGACCTGTCTCCCGAAACAGCTCAATCTTCTGATGGAGCGTATCGGGGATCGGCATGCCCGCGCATTGCCGCCAGAACGCACTGTCGCGCCGATCGGTAACCTTGTAGTGGAGGACCAGGAAGTCGCGGATTTGCGCCATGTCCTCGTCCTGCTGGTCGTTGAACTCGACGATGTCGCGGGTGCTGACCTCGCCCATCGGCATCATCCGGATCAGCCGCAGGATCGCGCGCTGGATCAGGTGGATGCTGGTCGACTCGAGCGGCTCCATAAAGCCACCCGACAGGCCGATCGCGATGCAGTTGCGGTGCCATTGCCGACGCCGCGCGCCGGTGACGAAACGGATGTGGTTCGGCTTCGTCAACACCTCGCCTTCGACATTGCCGAGCAGCCGTGCCAGCGCCGCGTCGTGGTCCAGATACCGACTGCAATACACCAGGCCGTTGCCCGCGCGATTCTGGAGCGGAATGCGCCATTGCCAGCCCGCGTCATGCGCCATCGCGCGCGTGTACGGCACGGCGGGCCGCACGCTCGCGGTCTGCACCGCGACCGCGGAGTCGCACGGCAGCCAGTGCGTCCAGTCGTCGAACCCGGCATGAAGCGCGCCCTCGATCAACAACGCGCGAAAGCCGGTACAGTCGAGGAACAGATCGCCCTCGATCCGCTCGCCTGACTCGAGCACCAGCGCGGCGATGTCGCCGCTCTCCCCGTCGAGGTCCACGCGCACGATCCGCCCCTCGACCCGGTGCGCGCCGTCGCGCCCGGCCATTTCGCGCAGGAAGCGGGCGTAGAGCGTCGAATCGAGCTGATACGCATAGTTCATGCCGTTGTCGGGCAGGTGCGCGAACTTGCCGTCCAGCGCCGCGATCAACTCCAGGCAATAGTCGTCGTAAGGCTGGTGATGACCACGCGCGAGCCCGTCGAGCCAGAAATGCTGAAAGCCCGCCGACCAGTGATCCTGGCCGGTCAACCCGAACGAATGGAAATACCGGCTTCCAACCTCGCGCCAATTGTCGAACAGGATGCCCAGCTTGAACGTCGCCTGCGTGGCGCGCATGAACTCGGCTTCGTTGATGCCGAGCAGCCGGTTGTAGTTGACCAGCGGCGGGATAGTCGATTCGCCGACGCCGATCGTCCCGATCGCATCCGATTCGACCAGCACGAGGTCGACCGTTCGCCCCATCGTGCGCGCCAGTGCGGCCGCCGCCATCCAGCCCGCGGTGCCGCCGCCGGCGACGACCACGCGGCGCGGGCGCGGCATGCCGGTCGCCCTCATTGTTGCAGGTTCCGGAGCAGGAACGCGCGGATGCGCCCCGCGCTTTCGGGCGTCAGCGGCGCCAGCACGCTGCGCGCCTCTTCGGGGATATGTGCCGTCACCTCGTCTCCCGCTTCGAACACATAATAGTCGAACAAGTCGCGCCAATGGCGCCGGTCGGCGGCCGGCAGGTCGCGGATGGCAAGCATCGCATGATTAAGCGCGTCCTGCGGCTGGCCCAGCCAGCGCGGTGCCTCGCGCCACCAATAATTGACCAGCACGTTGAACGCGGCGAACCCCTCGACATGGTGCCACCACATCGACGGGATATACAACGCGTCGCCCGCCTCCAGCTCGGCGACCCGGCCATGCTCCAGCGCCTCCACGAAGCGCGGGTGGCGCTGCCAATCGGGGGCATGAAAATCGACCATGCTGATCGCGCGGCCCGCCGGCGTGTTGTCGACCGGCCCCAGATACAGGTTTCGGAACTGCGCGCGCGGGAACAGCGTGAAGCGCCGCCGCCCGACCGCGACGCAGGCAAGATTGTGCGGCACGTCGTTGTGCGCCGCGACGCGCGTGCGGGTGCCGATCCAGATGCTTGCGAGCGGCTTGCGCTCGCCGAGCGGGACGTGGTTCGCCTCGTGCAGCCCGGTGAAGAACTCGTGCATGTCGATCGAGGCGAGATAGATCGGCAGTGCGCCGGATTGGCCTTCCAGCTCGTCGATCTTGGCGAAAATCTCGGGCAGCTTGGCGCGCAGGGTGCGGAAGTTCATGCCCATCGCGGCGTCGTAGAACAACCGGCCGTCGCTGCCCGGCTGGCCGACCGAGACGGTGAACGGCACCGGCTTCGCACGGCCGAGCAGGTACGCGCGCGCATCGTTGGCGGAGCGCCGTCCCGCCTCGACCAGCGGCCAATCGGCGACCAACCCACGCACGATGAACGGCTCCACCGCCCCGCGCAGCCGTTCGTTGAGCTCCGCCGGGCCCGATACCGCAATCTCGGGCACCGGCGGCAGCGCGGCGAAGATGCCGGGGTCCGCGTCAGCCACCGGCCACCACCCGCCGGTTCTTGCGCGCGACCAGGTCGCGAACCCGGCCGATCGACGCGACCGCCATGAAGATCGGCAGCAGATGGTGCGCCGCGTGCAATGCGCCCAGCGCGTCCGCGTCGAGTGCGCGCAACCGGTCCTCGTTGATCGCCTCGAAACCGACCAGCCGGTTGGTCGATCCGTCGTCGAGCGTGGTCTCCAGCGTGGTCGGCTCCAGCAAGTCGTGGCGGGCGAGCGCGGCGAAGAAGTCGGCCGACGCGCGATACGCGTCGTCGAGCATGCCCAGCTTCTCGACGATCAATTCCAGATACGGCGTCGGTCGGCCATCGACGTCGAACACCCGTACGCCCTCGCCAATCCGCGGGCTGGCGAGGTCGAGGTGGACCTGCGCGTCACCACCGGGTTCGGCGGATCGGCCGATCAGGAACGGCTGGACATCCATCGCCAGCGGGATGTAGCGGGCATCCCAACGGCTTTCGTCGAGGAACAGGTTTTCTCCGGACTCGAAGCCGAACATCGCCAGCGCGACGAACGCGTCGCGCTCCGGGGTGCGCTGGAACAGGATCGGGTAATCAAGCTGTACCTGCCGGAACTCCGCCGGAACGACGAGCGAGTACATCGCCGCGTCGCCCAGCGCTGCGCTCCGGTCGGCGCGCACGCGCAAGTCGCGATGGTCATCCGCGGTCAGGATGGCGTGGCTCACCTTAGCCGATCCGTTCCATAATCAGGGACGGAGCCTCGGCGCGCAGCCCGTCCAGATAAGCGCGATGCGTAGGCAGGCTCGCCGTCAGCGCACGCGCGCGGCGGCGGATTTCATCCAGCCGCCCGGGCAGCGCGGAGCGCGACAGCTGGCGAACTACGCCATTGGCCGGGGCGGGGAAGCCCATGCCGTAGAGCACGTATTGGTAACTCGCGGCCGGGAAGATTTCTTCCGCCATCGGCAAGTCGGCGATCGAGGGGGGTTGGTGCCGCCACACCGTGAGCAGCTCGGCGAGCTGCGGCGGCACCGAGGCGGCCGCGCGGTGGTCGCGCCAATACGGCTCCTCGCGCTCGCTCAGGACATAGTGGAGCTTCAGGAACTCGACCACGCGGTCCCAACGCTGCCGGAACAGGTCGTTGAAACGGCGGGCGTGGATCGGCATGGCCGCGCGTGAGGCGGGGAAGCCGTCGAGCAGCGCGTGCAGCGACAGCTCGATCATCACGATCGCGGACGCTTCGAGCGGCTCGAGGAACCCCGCCGCGAGCCCGATCGCCAGGCAGTTCCGCTCCCAGAAACGCTCGCGGTGCGCCGAGCGGAACGATAGCCGGCGCGGCGCGGGCAAGTCGGCGCCTGGCGCGGTCCGGCGGAGATACCGCCCCAACGTCGCCGCGGCTGCGTCGTCGTCGAGGTGCGCGGATGAGTACACGCAGCCAACGCCGCGCCGGCCAGGGAGGCCGATGTCCCAGATCCAGCCCGCCGCATGGGCGGTGGCGATCGTCTCGGAGGCGATCGGCGAGTCCGGTGCGACGGGGACCTGCACCGCCAGCGCGCGGTCGTTGAACAGCTCGGCCCCGCGATCGATCAGCCCGACCCCGCAATGTCCGCCGATCAACAGCGCGGCATGGCCGGTGCAATCGATGAACAGGTCGCCCGCGACCGCGCCGTTCGCCCGGGTTGCAACGGCGGCGATGTCGCCGTTCTCCGCTCGCGCCACACCGGTCACCGTGTCGCGCAGGTGCAGCACACCCAGTCGCGCGGCGTGGCGCGAGAGCAGCGCGGCGAACTTGCCCGCGTCGAGATGATAGGCGTAATTGAGCGCGCCGGCATAGTCCGGCATCGTCCGCTGGCGCGGCGCGAGATCGAGTGCGCAGACACCCGGCTGCGCGCTGACCGTCTCCGCGAACGCGCGCGCGCCGTCCCGCCGCCAAGCGTCGACCACCTCGCGGGGGCCACCGGCCACCGGCGGCGTGAACGGGTGGTGGTAGCTATCGTCCGCGCCCCCGGTCCGCCACCCGTCGAAGCGCGACCCCTGCTTGAACGCGCCGTCGCACGCCAGCAGGAACTCGGCCTCGCCGATGCCGATCCGCTCCAGCGTGCGCCGCATCGTCGGCCAGGTGCCTTCGCCGACGCCGATCGTCGGGATGTCGGGCGACTCGATCAAAGTGACAGCAAGGTCGGTGGACGCGGCGAGTAGGCACGCAGCCAGCCACCCGGCGGTGCCGCCGCCGACGATCACAACCCTGGCGACTGCCGACTCCACCTTCCGCTCCCGTCGCTCCCAATCCGCCCGACCAACGCCTGCCGCCTCACAACGGGAAAAGCCATCCCCCGTTGAGAGGATGGATTCCCCGCCGCCCGGTCCGCCCCTTTCCCGGATCAGAAGGCGAACCGGGCACCCAGCGAATAGCGTGGCGATTGCGGCACCGCGAAAGCTACGTTGCGCGTCGTGCGCGTGTAACCGCGGCGGCTGGCACTGTTCGCATTGATGATTTCAAAAAAGCCGGTGAAGCCCTTCCTGAACTCATAGCTCGCATTGGCATCCACCTGTCCATAGGAAGCGGTGTACACCGGGTCGACGCCATAGCCTGCAAGGAAAGAGGCGCGCCAGTTGTAGGCGACACGCGCCTGAAACCCGTTTTTGTCGTAGAAGGCGACGGCGTTGGCGCTGTCGCTAAGGCCAGGTAGCGCAAACTGCGTTATGGTAGCGGGCAGAGTATTGTTGAACCTCGCGCTTCCGTCGACCTTGGTATAGTTTAGGATCGTCCCGAAACCGGTATTCCAGAAGTTGTGCTGGATAGCGAACTCGAAGCCATGCAGTGTGGCGGTCTGACTGTTGTTAATCGGCGTACCGATCTGAAAGACCAGCGGATCGTCCTCGGGTAGTCCAAAAATTTGTCCGTTGAAATTGCCGTTCGTCGGGTCAATCGATCCGTTGACGGTCGACGGATAATTTCTGGCAATGTAGTTCCGAATATCGGTCGTCGAAGCGTTCGCTCCCAAGCTGGCGATCGCTGCCCGATAGCGCGGACCCGATGCCGGGTTGGTCAGCCCGAATGCCGTTGTATTAACCCGCGTAGAGCCGATAAAGTTCGACACGTTCTTGTGGAAATAACCGACCGAAATATAATCATCTTTGCCGTAATAGAACTCAGCCGAAAGGTCGATATTCTTCGACTTATAAGGGAGCAGGCCCGGATTGCCGCGACTACCAGTGCCGTTGGCGATGCGGAACAACGTATCGAGCGTCTGCCCACCTTGCAGGCTGCTGTAACCCGCGCGCGAGATCGTTTGACTGTATGATGCGCGAAGCTTCACTCCCCGTATCGGCTGGATGTCGAAATCGACCGACGGCAGCCAGTTATCGTAATGACCTTTGAAGGTAGTGAACGTGCTACTTGTCGCGGGCAACAGATCGAACTCGTTGGCCGAAACCCAAGCCGTACCGCCCGGCACCGGCACCAGTGCGCTCGAGTTTACCTGTGTGTACTCATAGCGCAGTCCACCGATGAGGTGTGTCGTCATACCAAACAGGTCGAACTTCGTGTTGACTTGAAGAAACGGCGCGATCGTCCGCTCGTTGATGCGCCGATCCTGATTGTATGGCGCAAGGCAGCTTGCGTTCGCGCCGCCCGGGCCGCACACGTTATAAAGTGACTTGATCAGGTTCGCTTCGGTTTCGAAGTTGAACTTGTAATATTGCGAGATGATATTGGCCGTATCGACCCCGCCAAGCCCCGCGAATTTGTCGCGCACCGTGTCGAGCTGGAAAACGTTGTCGGGGATGCTCGCGGCAGCCGCGGCTTGGCCCGCGGTGCCCGCCCCGCCCCAAGTATCGTTCTGATAATAGCCATAGGCGGAGCGCACCGCGTTGTCGACATAGGATGCACCAAAGTCGAGGCTGTCGAGTAAGCTGCCACCATGATCATAATGCGCGCTCAACTGAACCTGATTAATCCGGTCCTTGAAGTAGGCGTTTCGAAACGCGTTACCGGTGGGAACAATGTTTGCTGCATTGAGTGGATCAACACCCGGATAAAATTTATAAGACTGGGCAGGAATATAATTGTCGAAATTGACCGACTGGTCTGAAATGCCGAACACTGCGTTGCCGAGCGACACGCTTGTGCCATAGTTGTTGCTCGGCTTTGATTCCGCAGTTGAATGGTGCGCGTCGAGCGTCACCGTTACGCCGCCTGGACCCTTCCACGACAGGTTGCCCCCGAGCGATTTGTTTTCACTCCTGTTGGCGGTTAGCGCACCGCTATAGGCAAGGTCCTTGCCCTCGTTCTGGTTAAAGTGTTCGGAGTAAAAGATCGGCCCCGCGGCTGGGCCATTAGTCCACGCGCTAGACGTGTTGTTGTGATTGAACCAGATGCCGACGCTGCTGTCACGCACCTCGACGGTGTTTCGCGAGTAGGTATAGTCGATCGTCGCGGTCAGAGACTCGATCGGACGGAGCTGCAGCACCGCCTGCCCGTTGATTCGCTCGCGGTTAATGTCCGCAAAGTCGTAGGATACATTCTGTGGCACCTGGTAGACGTCGTTAGGGCCGGGACGGTTGGTGATGTTGGCGAACCGCGGATCGATCAGCGCGCCAGTGGCGTCCCGCGTCCCCTGCGCGAGCGAACCCCAGTTGTTCTCCGATCCCAGGTAGCCGTCGCGGTAACCCACGCTGGCGGTGTTTACGCTAGCCTTGCGCTTTTGATAGATGCCGTTGAGCAGGATGCCGATCTTGCCGTCGGCGAACGTGTCGCTGATGATACCCGACACTTCGGGCGTAATCGGCACGCCGCTGTTGCGCGTCGTGTCCGCGACGCCCTTGACCGCGAGGCTGCCCCGCAGCCCCTGCTTGTCCAACGGACGCGGCGTGCGGATGTTCACGGTCGAGCCGATGCCGCCCGACGGCACGGACGCGCGGCCGCTTTTGTACACCTCCACCGCTGCAATGCCTTCGGATGCGAGGTTGGCGAAGTCGAACGCACGCGACGAAGGCGCGCTCGCGCCGTCGCCCAGCGACGATGTCGGCATCTGGCGACCATTGAGCGTGACAAGGTTGAACTCGGGGCCGAAGCCGCGGACGGTGATGAACTGACCCTCGCCATTGGAGCGGTCGATCGATACGCCGGTAATGCGCTGAAGCGACTCGGCGAGGTTGGTGTCGGGGAACTTGCCGATGTCCTCAGCGGAAATTGCATCCACGATACCCTGCGAGTCGCGCTTGAGCGCGAGCGAGGCCTGAAGACTGGCGCGGACGCCCGTTACAACAACGTCCCCCGCGTCGCCGGTGTCGGTCTTCGGATCGTTGGTGCTCTGCGTCGGGCTGGTCGCGGGCTGCTGCGCCGGCTGCTGGTCGGTCCGCGACGGCCCGGGATTTCCCAGCGTCGACGACGCGTCCTGCGCATCGGCCGCCAGCGGAACGCCCGCGATCGCCAGTACCGAGGCGCTCATCGCGAAACGCGTGGCCAAGCGGCGGTTGGAGCCTCTCATCGTCATCCCCTCTTACGTCGGCGGCACCGTCATTTCGGGCCGTTTTTGTTGTGAACGTTCACTTCTGCACTTGCCTAAACTTGTCAAGCCCCGGTCGCTTGTGAACAGCGGCATGGTTGTGAACGTTATCAGAATGTGCTTTTCATGCCGCACAAGGCGTCCTCACAAGAGGCGTCCACCGGGAGGATCAGAATGGGCCGATTGCTAGCCGGAATGTCGCTGCTTGCCGTCACACAGGTCGCCGGGTTCGCCGTCGCGCGACCCGCTGCGGCCCCGGCTTCGCCCGCGACCCCCGACACCGCCGCCCGGGCGCGCGCCGCAGCCATCGTCGCGCGGATGACGTCTGACGAGAAGCTCGCGCTCCTCCACGGCCTGTTCCCCCCAATGGCGGCGGGCAAGACCGCGAACGAACTGATCCCCTCCGCCGGCCATATCGACGGCGTGCCGCGCCTGGGCGTGCCGCTGGTGCGCGAAAGCGACGCGTCGCTTGGCGTCGCCAACCAGATCGAGCAGCGCAAGGGAGACGTCGCGACCGCGCTCCCGTCCAGCCTCGCCACCGCGGCCAGCTTCGATCCCGCGATCGCCCACGCCGGCGGCACCATGATCGGGGCGGAAGCGCGCGCCAAGCGCTTCGACGTGCTGCTCGCGGGCGGCGTCAACCTGACGCGCGACCCGTGGAACGGGCGCAATTTCGAATATCTCGGCGAGGACCCGCTGCTGGCGGGAACGATGGCGGGCGCGCATATCGCCGGCGTCCAGTCCAACGGCATCGTCTCGACGATCAAGCATTTTGCGCTCAACGCGCAAGAGACCGGCCGCATGGTGCTCGATGCGCGCATCGACGAGGCGGCGTTGCGGATGAGCGACCTGCTCGCCTTCGAGATCGCCATCGAAAAGGGGCACCCCGGGTCGGTGATGTGCGCGTACAACAGGGTCAACGGCGACTGGTCGTGCGAGAACGCGCACCTGCTTACGGACGTGCTGAAGCACGACTGGGGGTATCAGGGCTGGGTTATGAGCGATTGGGGCGCGGTGCATTCCGTCGCCAAGGCGGCGAACGCGGGGCTCGACCAGGAATCGGGGCAGGAACTCGACAGCCGGACCTTCTTCGCCGAGCCCTTGAAGGCGGACCTCGCGGCGGGGCGCGTGTCGGGCGCGCGCGTCGACGACATGGTGACGCGCTACCTCACCGGGCTGATCGCGGCCGGCTTGTACGACCGGCCCGCAGCGACCGCGCAGCCCATCCCCTATGCGACGCACGCCGACGTGGCGCAGCGGGCGGCGGAGGCAGGCATCGTCCTGCTCAAGAACGACGGCGGCGTGTTGCCCCTTGCGCGCGCGGCGAAGCGGATCGTGCTGATCGGCGGGCATGCCGATGTCGGCGTGCTGTCGGGCGGCGGGTCGAGCCAGGTGCGCTCGGTCGGCGGCGCGCCGATCGAGGTCCCGCTCACCTCGGGCGCGGCCGCCTCGTTCGCGCGGGTGACCTATCACGCGTCCTCCCCGCTCCGCGCGATGCGCGCGGCGCTGCCCGGCGTCGACATCTCGTATGTGGACGGAGCCGACCCGGTCGCCGCCGCGGCGGCGGCGCGGGCTGCGGACCTCGCGATCGTGTTCGCGACGCAATGGACCACCGAAGCCGAGGACGCGCCCGACTTCGCGCTCCACGATCGCCAGGACGCGCTGATCGCCGCGGTCGCCGCCGCGCAGCCGCGCACGGTAGCGGTGCTGGAGACGAGCGGCCCGGTGCTGATGCCGTGGCTCGCGCGGGTGCCCGCGGTGGTGCAGGCCTGGTATCCCGGCCAGCGTGGCGGCGAGGCGCTGGCGGCGATCCTGACCGGGCGGGTCGACCCGTCGGGCCGGTTGCCGATCACCTTTCCCGCAGCCGCGTCGCAGCCGCCGCGCGCCGCCCCGGTCGGGCTGGACACGCTGCGCACGCTGGAGGCGCGGGCCGCCGCCGACCCGGCCAACGCCGCGAAATACGAGCTGGCGAGCTTTCCGGTCGACTATCGCGAAGGCGCGGACGTCGGCTATCGCTGGTACGAGAAGACGGGCGCGCAACCGTTGTTCGCGTTCGGGCACGGGCTGAGCTACACCAGCTTCGCCTATCGGCATCCGGTGGTGACGGGCGGGCGGACGCTCTCCGTCACCTTCGACGTGTTCAACACCGGCCGCCGCGAAGGCGCGGACGTGCCGCAGCTGTACGTCGCGCGCGAAGGAACGAACACGCCGATGCGGCTGGCGGCGTTCAGCCGGGTGACGCTGAAGCCCGGCGAGTCGCGGCGGGTGACGCTGACCGCCGAGCCGCGCGTGGTCGCCGATTTCGACACCGCGCTGCCTGGCTGGCGCGTCGCGGGCGGCAGCTATCGCGTGGCGCTCGCGCGCGAGGCGACCGACCGGTCGATGCTGTTCACAACCACGTTAAGCGCGGCGACGATGAAGCCGTGAGCGATTGACCGGCGGGCCGCGCCCGGCGACGGCGCGGCGATGGCCTCCCGTCCGCGACATCGCTCCGGCTTCCTGCTCGTCTATGCGCTGGCCAATGCGGGCGGGGTGATCGGCTGGCTGCCGCTGCTCACGCTGTTGCTGCCGATCAGGGTGGAGCGGATCGCGGGCGACGCGCGGCTCGGACTGTTCACGGCCACGGCGCTGGCGGGCGCGGCGGCGGCGAGCGGGTCGAACATCCTGTTCGGCTGGCTCAGCGACCGCTCGGTCGCGCGCGGCGGGGGACGGCGTCGGTGGATCGCTGTCGGGGTCTCGGCGATCGCGCTTGCCTATGCGGGGGTAGCGGCCGCGGCGACGCCCGTCGCGCTGGTGCTGGCCGTCATCGGCGTCCAGATCGCGGTCAATGGGTTGCTCGCGCCGTTGCTCGCGATCATGGCCGACGAGGTGCCCGAAGCGCAACGCGGTGTCGCGGCGGGGCTGCTCGCCTTTGCCGCCCCGGTCGCCGCAGCAATGACGGCGGCGTTGGTCGCCCTATCGCCCGACGACGAGACCACCCGGCTGGCGCTGGTGCCGCTCGCGGTCGCGGCGTGCGTCGCGCCGTTATTGCTGACCCGCGCTCGCCCCATATCGCCCGAAATGTCCCCCGAAGCGCCGCCGCGCGCCGGGCGCGACGCGTCACGCACGCTGGCGGTCGCCTGGGCCGCGCGGCTGCTGGTGCAGATCGCGGGCGTGGTGCTGTCCTGCTATCTGCTTTATTATTTCGAGACAGTCGCGCGCGGGGTCGCTGGCCTGTCCGGGCGCGTTGCGCATCTGCTGGTGCTCGCGTACCTCGTGCCGCTACCGGCGGCGGTGTTGATGGGGCGATGGTCGGACCGGCTCGGGCGACGCGCGCCGTTCCTGCTCGGCGCGGCCGGGGTCGCGGCGGCGGGGCTGATCGGCATGGCCGCGGCGCGCGACTTCACCGGCGGCGCGGTCGCGTTCGGCTTGTATGCGACGGGGTCGTCGGTGTTCCTGTCGCTCTACGCCGCCTGGGCGATCCAGCTGCTGCCGAGCGCGCGGCATCGCGGCCGCGATCTGGGCGTGCTGAACCTCAGCAACACGCTGCCGTCGGTGCTGGGGCCGGGGCTTGCCTGGTTGCTGGCGACCCCGCGCGATTTCACGCTGCTGCTGCTGGTACTCGCCGCGCTGACGCTGGGCGGCGGGCTGGCGACGCTGGCCGGGCCTGCGCGCGACTAATCTTTCGCCCAGTAACGCACATAGTCCACCGCCATCCGCTGCGGGAACGCGGCGTCGTCCACGCCCTTCTGCCCGCCCCAGTCGCCGCCGACCGCGACGTTGAGGATCAGCTGGTACGGTCGCGTGAACGGCCACGCTCCCGCCCCGCCCGGCTGGTCGTTCCTGACACGCATATAGCCGCGCCCGTCGACGCCGATCGTGATCGCGTCGCGACGCCAGTCGAGCTGATAGCGGTGAAACTCGGTGCAGCTCGTCGGCACGGTCACCTGCGCGCCGCGCTGAGTCCCGCGGCGATGGTTGAACAGCCCCGTGTGCAAGGTCGCGTGGACGACGTGCGGGTCCCAGCCGACCATCTCCATCAGATCGATCTCGCCCTCGTCGGGCCAGGTCCCGGTCGCGGGCAGCAACCAGATCGCTGGCCAGGTCCCTCGTGCGCAAGGCAGCCGCGCGCGGATCTCGTAAAAACCATAGCCATAGGCGGCGCGCGAGACGAGCTTGGCGGAGGTATAGGCTTGGCCACCCCCGTCCGGAAAGCGCGCGCCGGTCGCCGCCTCGCGTCGCGCCTCGACCACCAGCGCACCTTGCTCGACCCGGGTGTTGTCGGGGCGGTCGTCGGCGTAATATTGCCGCTCGTTGTTGAACCAGCCCGCCTTGTTGCGCGAGGTATCGAACCGCCATTTACGACGATCCACCCTCGGCTGGTCGAATTCGTCGGCGAAGGTCGGCGCGACTGTAGGCGCGGTCATCGGCACGGCGACGGTGTAGTTGGTCGCGCCCAGCGTCGCCGCCTGCGCGAGAAGCAGCATCACGCCCATCGCATTCTCCTGTGCACGGGAACGCTCACGGGTATGCCACGAGCGTCTGACGGATCGCGCCCGGCCGCGCCGCCGCGCCCGCGTCGTTGACGAGGTGCGCGATCGTACCCTGGCCCTTGCCTAGCGAGATCGTGGTGACGCTCGAGAACCGAATCCCGGCACCGGGCGGCGCTTCGATCGCGCTGTCGAGCACGATCGACGGGTCGGCGGTGAAATTGGCGTAGATGCCCAACCCCGTCGCCCGGTGATCGGTCACATGGTCGGCCACCTTGTACGCCGCCCAGCCGCGTGTCGTGCCCGCCATGTATGCGCCCTGCGACGGCGGATCATAGGGCAGCTCGCATTGATAGAAGACGGTCCGACCGCGCTCGCCGTTCCACAGCGTCTGGTATCGGCGAAAATGCTCCACGAACAAGCCGAGCATCGTCACATCGTCGCCGTTGACGATCACGCCGTGGTCGGCCGCATTGTCCTCCCAGTCGACATGCGCGCCGTGGTCCGCGCGCCAGATCCACAGATGGTCGCCGATGACATGGTGGCTGTTGATGACAAGACAGGTGTCCACCTTGCCCGCGACCGCGCCGCCGACGCGGAAGAACAGGTCGCTGAGCACCGTCGGATCGGCGCGGTGGTCGCCCGTCGCACCGCGCGGGCCGATCTCGACCAGCACCGGCGAGCGGGTCGCCCCCGCCTCGACCAGCAACCCGGCGAGGGTCACGCCCGATACGTCCGCGACCTCGATCGCCGCGGTGCCACGCTCCGGCCGCAGAGTCGGAAAGCCCAGCCCGAGGACGACGGTGCCCGCGCGCGCCACCCGGATCGGCGCGTCGAGCGGATAGCTGCCCGGCGTGAGCAACAGATGTCCGTGCCGCGCCAGACCGGCGTTGATCGCCGCTGCGCTTATGCCCGGTCGCGCGATGAAGAAGCGCGACAGCGGGATCGCGTTGCCCGCCGGTACGCCGCCCGTCCAGCTTGGGCCGCGCGCGCCGCGGCGGAGCGCGGGCCTGAACACGCTCCATCGTCCGCCCGCGTCGACTTGCAGGAACGGCTTTTCGCGGATCGCCGGCACCTCGGGCAGCGTCGTGTAGGGCGGCTGCGGAAAGCTCGTCGCGGGCGCGCCGGTGACGCCCGCGAACACCATGTTCCAGTTCGCGCCTCGCCAGCCGCCGACCGAACTGGCGCGGGTGAACCATTGCTGCTGCGTGCCCGACCGCACGACGCCGTCGACGCGGCAATCGGCGAGAAAGCCGCCGCTCGACCAGCCGCCGTCGTCGAGCAGGAGATCGCCCGCCAGATGCACGCGGCGATACGGCGCGGCCTGCGACACCGCCCAGCGGTCCTGGCCGTCGGGTGGCCTCACGGTCAGATTCTCCACCCCGCGCCAGAAATTGACCAGCGCCATCCCGTGGTTCCAGTCCGCTTCGCAGTGGACGTGCCCGTCGATCTCGACATCGCCCGGCAGCGCGCCCAGCCCGGCGACCTGCGTGTAAAAGCCGACATTGACGTCGAGCGCGTAACGGCCCGGCTTGAACAACACGGCCTGGCGCTGGGTGCCGAACTCGGCGCGTTCGCTCCGCCGGAAGATCGCGTCGAGCCGTGCCTGAACCGCCGCGCGCGGCATCGCCGGATCGAGGATCAGGACATCGGGGCCGAGATCGGGAGCCTCGGCGAGCGTCGCCGCCACGGCGGGAAGCGCGCTCGCCACGCCGGCGGCGGCGATGCCGGTCAGGACGGACCGGCGCGCGGGTCGCATGCGCGCGTCGCTCATCGTGCCTCGGCGAGCGTGGCGGCAATGCCGGTGGACAGGAACAGCGGGCGCACGCTCAGATCGGCGAGCGGCGTGGCAGCGATCGAGAAGCGCGCGGCGATCCCCTCCGCGCGGCGAATCTGTTGAGTGGTGACCACTGCTGCCATCGATCCTCGTCCTGGTCGGGTCGCCGCCCGGTCGGCTTGTCGCCACGGCCATTCAACGCCATTGTGAACGTTCACGCAACTGGAAACAGGGTTGGTTTCGGCTGCATCGTGGGCGAAAGCGGGGCTTTCTTCACGTCGACGGATATCGGCGTCTCTGCGAGGAGGGTGGAAGGGGCATGACCTGGATGGGCAGCGTGACCAGAACGATCGCGGGCGTTCTCGGGCCGCACGGTGCCGCCTCGGCGGGGGTATCCGCCAGCTACGCGCCCGGCGATTTCAGCATCCATTTCTTTCTCCAGCTTGGCGTGATCCTGGTCGCCTGTCGCCTCGTCGGCTGGCTCGGGGGGAAGCTGCTTGGCCAGCCGCAGGTCGTGGGTGAGATGATCGCGGGGATCGTGCTTGGCCCCTCGCTGCTCGGTCTGGCGCTGCCGGGTGTCGCGGACGCCATCTTCCCGAAGGAAACCCGCAGCGTCCTGTCCGCGGGCGCGCAGCTCGGCGTCGGGCTGTACATGTTCCTGGTCGGCACGACGCTTCGCCTCGACCATTTCCGGGCGCGAGCGCGCGCGGCGTCGATGGTGTCGGCGGCGGGCATCGCCGCGCCGTTCGCGGTCGCGGTGCTGATCACCCCTTGGCTGCTCGAAATGCCCGGCCTGTTCGCGCCCGGCATCGGCCGGGCCAGCGCGACGCTGTTCCTGGGCGCTTGCATCGCGCTGACCGCCTTCCCGATGCTGGCGCGGATCATCAGCGAGCGCGGGCTGGCGGACAGCGCGCTGGGCACGCTGTCGCTGACCGCGGGCGCGTTCGACGACGCGTGCTCGTGGTGCGTCCTCGCGATCGTGCTCGCGACCTTCGGCGGCGGTGCCGGCGTGGCGATCGTGGCGATCGGCGGCGGGCTGTTGTGGACCGCCTTCGTCTTCCTCGCCGGCCCCAGGCTGCTGGCCCCCTTGGGTCGCCGGGTCGAGCGCGACGGCGAGATGCGCCCGCCCGTCCTCGCCTGGGTGCTGATCGCGTTTTGCCTGTCCGCTTTCCTGATGGACGCGGTCGGCATCCACGCGATCTTCGGCGGCTTCATCATGGGGGCGGCGATGCCGCGCGGGCTGCTGACCGCCGAGATCAAGCGCAAGCTCGAGCCGCTGACGGTGGCGCTGCTCCTGCCGCTATTCTTCACCTATTCGGGGCTGAACACCCGGATGACGACTGTGAGCTCGTTGCCGATGCTCGGGATCGCGCTCGGCATCCTCGTCGCGTCGATCCTCGCCAAGGGCGGTGCCTGCTACCTCGCCGCGCGACTGGCCGGAGAGGGACACCGTGCCGCGCTTGGGATCGGTGCGCTGATGAACGCGCGCGGGCTGATGGAACTCATCATCATCAACATCGGCCTGCAAAAGGGGATCATCGGCCCGACGTTGTTCGCGATGCTGGTGCTGATGGCGGTCGTCACCACGATGATGGCGAGCCCCCTGTTCGAGTTGTTCCACGGCCGCGCGGCGCGTGTAGCCGGACCGGTGATAGCCGACGGCGGCACGCTCGCCGGGAGCTGAGCCGTCCACGTCCTTGACGCGTCCCCTTCCCCGCGCAAGCATCCTTCATGCCTAGGCCACGACAGCGCATCATCGACCTGGGCGGGTTCCGCGCGATCAAGCTCGGTACGCCGTCCGTGTTCGAGGACCTGTATTATCACACGATGGAGATGAGTTGGCCCGCGTTCGTCGCGTGGGTGTCGCTCGCGTTCGTGCTGCTCAACCTCGCGTTCGGCGCGGTGTACGCGCTGCTTCCCGGGGCGATCGGCGGGATGGCACGCGGATCGTTGGCCGACGGGTTCTTCTTCTCCGTCGAGACGCTGGGCACGGTCGGTTATGGCAACATGGCCCCGGCGACGCATGCTGGGCACGCGGTCGCCGCGCTGGAGATCCTGCTCGGCTTGTTCTTTTCCGCCACGATCACCGGGCTGATCTTCGCCCGCTTCGCGCGGCCCCGGAACAGCTTCGTGTTCAGCGGCAGGGCGGTGATCGGCGATTTCGACGGGGGCCGCGCGCTGATGGTCCGGCTCGCCTCGACCCGGGCACGCGCGCTCGCCGACGTCAACGCGCAGATGGCGTGGCTGGAGCGCGTCGACCTGCCCGACGGCCGGGCGTTCCGGCGGCTGGTGGAGCTGCCGCTGACCCGCTCGGTCAACCCGATGATGGGGCTCGCCTGGCTGCTAGTGCATCGGCTGGAGGAGGGTTCGGCAATGCTGGCGGCATGGCGTGACGCGGCCGAGTTCCGGCTGACGGTGACGGTACACGGGCTCGATACGCTACTCGCGACGCAGGCGGTCGGCGGCAAATCCTATGCGCGCGAGGACATCCTGACCGACCACGAGTTCGAGGACGCGGTCGATCAATATGACGGCACGTTCCGCCTCGACCTGCGCAAGATCAACGCGGTGCGCCCCATGCCGGGACAAGCGGGCGATTGACTCGGGCGTGGCATAAGGAACAAAAGAGGAACGAACGCCGTTCCCGAGTCCCCTGTCCCGAGTCCTTCACCCTTGCCCAACGCTTCACCCCAATTGGCCGAACTGCGCGAAACACTGCGCGCGATCGAAGGTGATGGGCATCGTCGGCGGCCCGTGCTGCCGTTCGGGGTGGGCGCGCTCGACGCGCGGCTCGCGGGCGAGGGGCTGCGGCTCGATGCCTTGCATGAGGTAGCGGCGGCGGGCGCGCATTGGGGCGACGACGCGGCGGCGACGCTGTTCATGGCGGGCATCGCGGCCCGCGCCTGGGGTCCGGTGCTGTGGGTGGTGCGCCGCCGCGACTTGTTCGCGCCGGGCTTGTACCAGGCGGGGCTAGACCCCGCGCGGGTGCTGTACGCCGAAGCGCGCGACGACGCGGAGCTGCTCGCGCTGATGGAGGAGGGCTTGCGCCATCGCGGGCTGGGCGCGGTGATCGGCGAGGCGCGGCGCGTCGCCACCCCCGCCACCCGCCGATTGCAACTCGCCGCTGAGGGCGGGCGCACGATCGCGCTGCTCCTGAAACAACATGGGCGCGAGGGAGCCGACCCGCTCGGCATGCCCTCGGCCGCCGTCACCCGCTGGCGGGTCGGCGACGCACCCTCCGCGCCGCTGCCGTGCGATGGCATCGGCCGCGCGCGCTGGCACCTCGAACTCGTCCGCCAGCGTGGCGGCGAACCATTTACTCTAACGGTGGAGGCTCCGGATGAAACGGGTCGCCTCGCTCTACCTGCCGCACTGGTCGATCGACCGGGTGCGGCGGGCAGAGCGCGCGCACACGCGGTTGGCTGAGCCTGCTCGGGTTCAGTTCGACGCGATCGGCGAGGCTGCGGCGGCGGAGCGCGCCGCGCATTGCTCGGTGCCCAAGGAGGGCGGCTGGCGACCGGGCGCGCGCTGGGCGCGATCAGATCCTGCCGGGGGCGCCAACCCCGCCGGGGGAGCCGACTCCGCCGAGGGCGGCAGCGCGCTTGCCGACTCGCGCGCGGAGGTGACGGCCGCGATTACCGCGTTGCCCGCGCACCAGCGCCCGCCACAGCGCGAACTTGGCCGGGTAAGCGAGGTGCTGGGCTCGCCGTTCCGTCCGATGCCGCCCGACGAGGCGGGCGCGTCGCCGTCGTGGGCGCAGCCCTCGCTCCAGTTTCCGGGCGAGGACGCGCCCGCGAAAGCCGCGCGGGGCGTGGGTGTGGCGGCAGCGCGTAAGCCGCGCGTCGAGCACTACCGCAACGAGGCCCCGTCCGCGCCCAGCCTCGCCCAGCTTGCCGCGATGCCCTCCGTCCAGTTCCCCGGCGAAGGACCGCACCCCGACGATCACGGCAAGAGCGATCCCACCACACCGAGCTATGGCGAGGGCCGCTTTTTCCAGACCGGCCGCACGCTCCGCGATGTCGTCGCGCGCGTGTGCCCGGAAGACGGGACCGGCTCCCCGCGCGCCGTGCCGGGCGGAACGCCGCTCGTCACCGTCCACAAAATCGGCGCGCGCGTCGAGATCGCCGCCGCCTGCCCGGTCGCGCTCGCGCTGGGCCTGCGCGCCGGCATCGCGTTGACGCAGGCGCGCGTGCAGGTGCCTGGGCTCGGCGTGCGCGACGCGGACCCGGCGGGCGACCGCGTCGATCTGGAGGCGCTCGCGCACCTGCTCGCGCGCCGCTGGACACCGGTGGTGGCGATCTCGGACGCGGACGGCCTGTTCCTCGACCTGACCGGCGTGGCGCACCTCCACGGCGGCGAGGCGCGGATGATCCACCGCCTCCATCGGCTGCTCGCGCGCCACGGCGTGACGGCGCGCATCGCGGTCGCGGACAGCGCGGGCGCGGCCTGGGCGCTGGCGCGGTTCGGCGCGCGCGAGGTGGAGGTCGCTCCGTCCGGCGCATCGGCCGCGCTCATGGCCGCCCTGCCCGTCCAGGCGCTGCGGCTCGATACGCCCAGCCTGGAACTGCTCGCCCGGCTCGGCGTCGACACGGTGGGCCGGCTACAGGCACTCCCCCGCGCGCCGCTGGTGCGCCGGTTCGGCCCCGCGATAACCGCCCGTCTCGACCAGGCGCTAGGCCGTGCTCCGGAGCCGCTCGACCCCGTCACGCCGCCGCGAGCCATCGCGGTCAGCCAGCGCTTCGCCGAGCCGATCGCCACTCCCGAGGCGATCGCGCATTGGCTGGGCGAGCTTTGCGACCGGCTCGCCCGCGCGCTCGCCGAGGCGGGGCAAGGCGCGCGCGCGGTGGAGCTGGTCGCCGCGCGCGTCGACGGCGTGCCGCAACGCTTGCGCGTCGGCTTCGCGCACCCGACCCGCGACGCGGCCCACATGCTGCGCCTGGCTACCCGCCGCATCGAGGAGATCGCGCCCGGTTACGGCATCGACGCGCTGACGATGCACGTCCGCCGCGCCGACCCGCTCGGCCCCGAATCGTTCGCGCCCGCGCTGGCGGAGGAAACATCCCCAGACCTAGCGCCGCTGGTCGACGCGCTCGCCAACCGGATCGGCGAGGACCGGCTGTGGCGGATGGCCCCGGTCGAATCGGACGTCCCCGAACGTTCGGTCACGCCTTGCCCGCCGCTCGATCCACCGCCCGACGCCGCGCGCGCGCTCCGCGCCGACGACGTGCGGGGGTTGGATCGCACCGCGCCCGACCACCCCTGGCACCCGCGCTGGCCGCGCCCCGTGCGTCTGCTCCACCGCCCCGAACAGGTCGATCATGTCCTTGCCGAACTCCCCGACCAACCGCCCCGCCGTTTCACCTGGCGCGGCCGCACGCATCTGGTGGTGCGCGCGGACGGGCCGGAGCGGATCGCGGGCGAATGGTGGCGTCGCCCCACCGAGCGATCGGCGGTGCGCGATTACTTCCAGGTCGAGGACGAGAGCGGCAAGCGTTTCTGGCTGTACCGCCGCGGCGACGGACTACGCGCCGAGACGGGCGACCTGCGCTGGTTCCTCCATGGCCGCTGAGCGCGGATCAGCGGCGCGCATCGATCGCCCGAACATGGCCTGCGGCGGCGTAGGCAAGGATCTTGCGGTCGGCGGTTATCAGCGGGCAACCGAGCGCCCGCGCGGTGGCGATGATGATGCGGTCGGCGGGATCGCCGTGGATGGGTGGAAGAAGTTCACCTGCTTCTGCGGCGATCTCGGGCGTCAAACTAGCGATATTCACGCCTGCCATCACCAACAAACGCTTTACCCAGACGCGCATCGACGATCCGAGGTCCAGTTTGCGTTTGTCGACCAGCATCGAAACTTCCCAAGTACTAATCGGACTGAACAGGACAGATTGGGCGATCGTTTCACCCCGGATGATCTCGGCGGTACTTTCACCGATCCTGGCCGGCTCCATGGTAAGCCAGATCAAGACGTGAGTATCGAGCAGGATCAATCCTTGGGCTCCCATTCGCCCTTTTCGGCATCCCACAATCCATCATACGCCGGAGCCGACGGATCACAATCGAAGCGGTATGCCGGTGACGCCAAGCATCCAAACATGCTGTTCGGATCGGGCTTGGAGTCGATCGGTGGGCTGAACACCCCTACCAGTTTGCCGCGGCGTGTTACCTGGATCGGCTCTCCATCCCGCTCCATCTCGCTGATCAATCGTTCACACTTCGCCTTGAACTCGGCGATGCCGACCATCTTGCCCATCGTCCGCCTCCGATTTGTTCATCTCAGATAATCAGCTTGGCAACCAGCGTCCATGACCTATTGCGAGCTTCAGGCCACCACCAATTTCTGCTTCCTGCGCGGCGCGTCGGACACCAGAGAGTTGTTCTCCACCGCCGCGCTGATGGGCATGCCGGCATTGGGGATTACCGACCGCAACTCGGTGGCGGGGCTTGTGCGCGCTTTGGTGGATGCCGAAGCGGTATCCACGCAACACAGCCCTATTCGGCTGGTCGTCGGGTGCCGGCTCGACCTCGTGACCGGCGCGTCGGTGCTGGTCTGGCTGGAAGATCTCACCAGTTGGTCGCGTCTTGTTCAGCTGCTCACCCGCGGCAATGCCCGTGCGGATCCAAAAGCGGGCGAGAAAGGTCGCTGCTTCCTGCATTGGGAGGACGTGGCCGCCTATGCGGAGGGTATGGTCGGCTCGCTCGTGCCTGGCGCGGACGGCGCGGACGAGACGGAGCTACGCTGGATGCGCGACATCTTCGGGCGGGATCGCGGGCATGTCTGCCTCACGCATCAGCGCCGCCCCGGTGACAAGGCGCGGCTTCACGGCCTTGCCGCGCAAGCACGCCGCTACGGCCTCCAACCGCTCGCTACCGGCGACGCGCTCTACCATCACCCCGACCGCCGCCCGTTGCACGACGTCGTCACCGCCATTCGCGAGAAGCGGACGATCGACCATCTCGGCCTCAAGCGCGAGCGTTCCGCCGATCGGTGCCTCCAGCCGCCAAGTGCGATGGAGCGCCGCTTCGTCGCTCACCCGGATGCACTCCGCGCGGTGGAGGGAGTGATCGAACGTTGCACCTTCAACCTGCGTGAAATCCGCTATCAATATCCCGAAGAAATCGTGATGAGCGGCAAGTCACCGCACGCCGCGCTCGACGCGCTTGCCCGCCGCGCATTGGGGGAGCTGTTTCGGAAAACGCCATTCAACGATGTTCCCGACCAGCACTATCTGGACCTGCTCGACCACGAGCTCCGCCTGGTCGAGCGGATGGGCTACGCGGCCTATTTCCTTACCGTGAACTCCATCGTCCAGTTCGCGCGCAGCCAGGGTATCTTGTGCCAGGGCCGCGGGTCGGCGGCCAATTCGATGATCTGCTATGTGCTCGGTATCACTTCCATCGATCCGATCGAGCACAAATTGTTGTTCGAGCGCTTCATTTCCACGGACCGGCGCGAGCCGCCAGACATCGACATCGATTTCGAGCACGAACGCCGCGAGGAAGTGATCCAGTGGATTTACCGCACCTACGGCCATGACCATGCCGCGCTCACCGCCGTGGTCAGCCGCTTTCGCGCGCGCGGTGCGGTGCGGGAGGTTGGCAAGGTGCTCGGCCTTTCGGAGGACGTAACGGCCGCGCTTGCCGGGCAGGTCTGGGGTTGGTCGAGCGAAGGGGTCGCGGACAAGCATGTCGATGCGCTCAATCTCGATCGGACCGACCGACGCCTGTCGCTGACGTTGGAACTCGCGCGCGAGTTGATCGGCACGCCGCGCCACCTGTCACAGCATCCCGGCGGGTTCATCCTGACCCGCGGCAAGCTCCACGATCTCATCCCGATCCAGCCCGCCGCCATGGCCGACCGATGGGTGGTGGAATGGGAAAAGGAAGATATCGAGGAACTCGGCTTCATGAAGGTCGATATTCTGGGTCTCGGCATGCTCGGCTGCCTGCGCCGCGCGTTCGACCTGCTCGCCGAGCACAAGGGGCTTCGGCTCGGCATGGCGAGCCACGAGCTGCAGACCGACTGCCCCCAGACCTTCGCGATGATCAGCCGCGCGGACACGCTCGGGACCTTCCAGATCGAGAGCCGCGCGCAGATGGCGATGCTTCCGCGGATGAAGCCGACGGAATTCTACGACATCGTGATCGAGGTCGCGATCGTCCGCCCGGGTCCGATCCAGGGCGACATGGTGCATCCCTACCTCAAGCGGCGCGAGGGTAGGGAAAAAGTCGAATATCCCAACGAGGCACTGAAGGAGGTGTTGGAAAAGACGCTGGGGGTGCCGTTGTTCCAGGAACAGGCGATGAAGGTCGCCATCGTCGGCGCGGGCTTCACGCCCGCGCGCGCCGACCAGCTACGCCGGGCGATGGCGACGTTCAAGCATACAGCCGGCGTGGCCGAGTTCAAGGACGAGCTGATCGAGGGGATGCGCCGCAACAACATCGGCCCGGAGTTCGCCGAACGGCTGGTCAAGCAGATCGAGGGGTTCGGCTCCTACGGCTTTCCCGAGTCCCACGCGGCCAGCTTCGCCAAGATCGCCTATGCGTCGTGCTGGATGAAGTGCCACCATCCCGACGTGTTCTGCGCCGCGCTGCTCAACGCGCAGCCGATGGGCTTCTACGCTCCCGCGCAGATCGTCCGCGACGCGCGCGAGCACGGGGTGGAGATCCGCGCGGTGTGCGTCAACGACAGCGAGTGGGATACGCGGCTGATGGGAGGGAGGGACCCCCGATCCTCCCCGTTTACGGGGAGGGGGACCAAGACGCGAAGCGGCTTGGTGGAGGGGCTGTTACCCCCGAACGCACCGTCCGAGGCAGCCGCCCCTCCACCACCGGCTTTGCCGCCGGTCCCCCTCCCCGTAAACGGGGAGGATCGTAAGCCCATCTCTCTCCCCCTCCGCCTCGGCATGCGGATCGTCCACGGTCTGTCCGCCGCCGACGCGGGCCGCATCCTCGCCGCGCGCGAGCACGCGCCGTTCGCCTCGGTCGAGGATTTATGGCACCGATCGGGTGTACCGCTCGCCGCCCTCGAAAAGCTCGCCAAGGCGGACGCGTTCCAGAATCTCGGGCTCGACCGGCGGCAGGCGCTATGGACAATCCGCGGATTGGGCGAGAAACCGCTCCCCCTGCTCGCCGGGATCGAGCGGCGCGAGGAACCCGCCGCGCTCGACCCGCTCACCGCGGGCCGCGAAGTGGTGGAGGATTACCGCGCCACCCAGCTGACGCTGCGCCAGCACCCGTTGTTCTTCCTGCGCGACGAACTCGTCCGCCGCGGCCACACCCGCTGCGCCGACCTCGCCCGCGTCAAGGACGGCCGCCATGTCGAGGTCGCCGGCATCATCCTCGTCCGCCAGAAACCGGGCAGCGCCAAGGGCGTGTTGTTCATCACGGTGGAGGACGAGACCGGGGTCGCCAACATCATCTTGTGGCCCGACCGCTTCGAGGCGCAGCGCACGGTGGTGATGTCCGCCGCGATGATCGGCGTCACCGGCAAGGTTCAGCGCGAAGGAGAGGTGATCCACGTCATCGCCGACCGCATCACCGACCTGACGGGGATGTTGCGCGAGGTCGGCGACATCGACCTGCCCCGCCTGACCAGCCTCGGCGACGGCGCGACGCACCCGGGCTCCCCCGACCGCGGCGACGCGGGGTGGAAGCCACGCGTCCGCTCCGACTACCACCCGCCGTTCCGCAACGGCCGCGACCCCGAGGACGTCATCCCGATCCGCAGCCACGATTTTCATTGAGCGCAAGCCCACGCCCGACTCGTTAGCTCAGCCATTCCTCGCGGAAGTTGCACGCCGTCGGGGCATCCTCCCCTTCCTCGTCATCGGCCTGGGCGAACAACGCGTCGAGGTCCGGATGGAGGAACATCGTCCACCACGCCTGCGGTGCCCCCCAACGCATCCAGTAATCATGCTGCGCGCTCGCATCGAGCCGGTCATAGAATGGCAGAAACACGTCTCGAAGCCAGGCCCGCGCGTCGGGATCGCGCCAATGCGCATCCTCCATCGGTGTCCAGGCACCGCTGACCGCCCAAGGCGGCGAGGGTTCATCATGCTGACCGGCAGCGTTCGATCCTATCATCTTAATGTTCCACGAACCGGGCCAACCAGCTGGCGCCTGTGAAGCCGGCGACGCCGCCGATCACACCGCCGATCAGCCCCGTGACGAGCGCACCGGGACCGGTTTCAATTCCTACCGCCACGCCAGCGGCACCGACCAATTCGGCCCCGGCCCAAGCTCCGGCCCAACCACCAGCCTGACGCACGCTCTCTGCTGCCAACGGTCGGATCGAATGTTGCTGATGGGATCGTTCGCCCGCCTGCTCCAAATCATAGGCAGTGAGGATGATCCCGACGCCAGAGACGACCTGCGCGCCCCGGGTCATCGCCAACATCGAGCCAGTCTTGACGGCGGTGGCGGGCACATGGCCCTCGAGCAATATCTCATGATCGACCTTGCTCGAAAGCTCCTTGATCGCCGTGAGCTTCGCGCGCTGCTGCGCATTGCGGGTTTTCGCGATCACTCGATTCAGGTCGGCCGCGATGACGGCTCCGTCATGGACGATTACACCCGCCGCCCGCGCCTTGTCGATATCAATCCAGAAACGCTGTCCCGGAAACCGTGGTGAGCCGCGCGACCGGGTGCTGGCCGAAGTGAAGCGGCTATCGACCCGCCCGCCGACATGACGCCCCACGGACACGGCACTCGCCGGATCACGCGCACGAAAGCCGAACCGTTCAGGGTGCGCTAAACGTTGCAGTTCTTTGAGGTCCGTGACGCCTCTTGGCGGCAGCAAAACCTTGCGTACGGCCCGCCTCGTCAACGGGTTCATCTCATCAGCGATAACGAAGTGGTATGCGAAACCCGGAAGCAGCGTCGCCGGACGCCTCTCCATTGACATGCCACCATGCGTATACACGGTGATCGAGTGGCGGTGCGGGTCGCCTCGCTGCCGTTCAGCGGAGCCGGGCAGCGTCAGAACTTGCCCGATCAGCAGCTGATTGTTCGGGGTCAAGCCGTTCAACCCGGCGATTTCTGTCCACGCCGAAGCGGCACCGAGTTGCGAAGCGGCGATACGCTCGAGAGTGTCATTCGGATCAACTACATATTGTCTCCGCATACGACCACATTCCTTTGCCGCTTCGATGCAACCGGAAGCCTCCTGGCTGCGACTCCGGCAGATATCAATGGCCGATAACGACCATTGTCCCCCCGCTCGGGCTCCCACCGTCTGACCCCGTTCAGCTGTTGGTAACCAGCAAACATCAGGGTATCGCCGCGAACTCAGGGGCGACGCATGACCGTGTTCGGGACGTACGACAAAACATTGGTGACCATGTCGATCGGCATCGCGGTGCTGGCGTCGTACACCGCGCTCGACCTCGCGGCGCGGATGCGCGCCTCGGCCGGATGGATGCGCCGGCTGTGGCTGGGAACGGCCGCCGTCGCGATGGGCGGGGGCATCTGGGCGATGCATTTCGTCGCCATGCTCGCCTTTTCCATGCCGGGCATGAAGGTCGGGTACGATCTCCGGCTGACGCTGGCGTCACTGCTCACCGCTATCGTGGTCACCGGCACCGGCTTCGCGGTGATGGCCCGCCCCCAGCCACGCGCGCGCGATCTCGTCGCGGCGGGGCTGTTCATGGGGCTGGGCGTGCTGACCATGCACTATATGGGCATGGCCGCGATGCGAATGCCCGGCACCATCGGCTATGACCGGTGGTGGTTCGGCATTTCCGTGCTGGTCGCGATCGGCGCGGCGACCGCCGCGTTGTGGCTGGCGTCGCGCAACAACGGCCAGGCGGAGAAGGTCGCCGCCGCGCTGGTGATGGGGGCCGCGGTCGCGGGCATGCATTTCGCGGGAATGAAGGCGGCGAGTTTCACCGCGCGCGGCGTTCGAGCCGCGAGCGACGGCGCGGGTGTGGACCAGACCGCGCTGGCGGTCGGCGTGTTCTCGGCGACGTTCCTGATCCTGTTCTTCTCGCTGGTCGCGGCGATGTTCGACCGCCGTTTCTCCCTGCTCGCGCATCGCGAGGCGACCGCGCTTCGGGTCAGCGAGGAGCGGTTCCGATCGCTGTATCGCGGCACGCCGCTCCCGCTCCACTCGCTCGACCAGCATGGCGGGATCGAGCAGGTCAGCAACACCTGGCTCGAGCTGCTCGGCTATGCGCGCGAGGAGGTGGTCGGGCGACCGCTGATCGACTTCCTGACCGAGGAGTCCGCCCGCCAGTTCCGCCAGCACGACTGGCCCGCGCTGATCGCCTGCGACGCACTGGAACCACGCGAGTATCGCGTCGTCACCAAGGCGGGCGCGTTCCTCGACGTGGTGTCGGCGGCGCGGATCGAACGCGACGAAGGGGGCGATCTGATCCACGTCGTCGGCGGCCTGACCGACGTCACCGAACGCAAGCGCGCCGAGGAGGCGCTGCGCCAGGCGCAGAAGATCGAGGCGATCGGCCAGCTGACCGGCGGGGTCGCGCATGATTTCAACAATCTGCTCGCCGTCGTGGTCGGCAATCTCGACCTGCTGCGCCGCAAGCTGCCTGACGACCCCAAGCTGGTGCGGTTCGTGGACAGCGCGATGGAGGGCGCGCAACGCGGTGCCGCGCTGACCCAGCGGTTGCTCGCTTTCGCGCGCAGGCAAGACCTCCGGCCGGAGGCGGTCGATCTGTCGCAGCTCGTCCACGGTATGACCGACATGCTCCAGCGCACGCTGGGGCCGCAGGTGCGGGTGGAGGCGCAATTCCCGCTCGGGCTGCCGCCGGTCCATGCCGACGCGCACCAGCTCGAACTGGCGCTGCTCAACCTGGCGGTCAACGCGCGCGACGCGATGCCCGAAGGCGGCAAACTGGAGGTGAGCGCCGCCGCCGAGCATCTGTCCGACCGCAACGCGGCGGGGCTGCCGCCCGGCCCCTATGTCCGGCTCAGCCTCACCGATCACGGCGAAGGCATGGACGCCGCGACGCTGGCGCGCGCCACCGAACCGTTCTTCACCACCAAGGGCATTGGCAAGGGCACCGGGCTGGGCTTGTCGATGGCGCACGGGTTGACCGCGCAATCGGGTGGCAAGCTGCTGATCCGCAGCCATGTCGGCTATGGCACCACCGTCGACCTATACCTTCCCGTTACCGTCAAACCGCGCGCCGAGCAGCGCGCCTGGGATCGGGGGCCCGATCACCATGCGATCGAGGACCACACCATCGAACCGCTCGACGTGCTGGTGGTCGACGACGATCCCCTCGTGCTCGCCAACACCGCCGCGATGCTGGAAGATCTGGGGCACTCGGTACGCTTGGCGGTGTCGGGCGAGGACGCGCTGGCCCAGCTCGCGCGCGACCCCGGCATCGACCTGGTCGTGACCGACCAGCTGATGCCGCGGATGACCGGCTCGCAGCTGTGCCGGCGCATCCGGCTGGGCGCGCCCAATATGCCGTTGTTGATCGTCAGCGGCTTTTCCGAGCTGAGCGGCAACGAAACGGGGCGCTTCCCGATGCTGGCCAAGCCGTTCGACCGAGCGGCGCTCGCCCGTGCGCTGGCAAACCTGCGGCGGCCCGCAACGGTGGTTCCGCTCCGGCGGGTCGGCGCGGCGGGGATTTCGGCACAGGCGATCGCGTCGACCGGGGCATAGCGGCCCCGGCGATCCGGTTCCCTATCCGGCCTCGACGACACGCCATCTTGACTTTTGACGCGATCCCGCGCAGATACTTTTTCGTCAAGGCGTTCAAACGCAGCGTGACGGGTCTTCACGGCCTCGGCTCCGCCTCGATATACCGGCTTCCCTTTTCACGTGGGGTATCCATTTCCCCGCCGCCCCTGCGTCTTACGCGCGCGGGCCGCGCCAATCCGTGAGTTTCCCCATGTCATTTTCCCACCTCGGCTTGTCCGAGCCGCTGGTCCGCGCGCTCGAGAGCAAGAGCTACACAACTCCTACCCCGATCCAGCGCGACGCGATCCCGCTGGTGCTGCAAGGCGGAGACCTGCTCGGCATCGCGCAGACCGGCACCGGCAAGACCGCCGCGTTCGTCTGCCCTTCGATTCAGCGGCTCGCCGCCGCCGAAAAGCGCGTATTGCCGACGCATTGCCGGATGCTCGTGCTCGCACCTACACGCGAACTGGTCAGCCAGATCGCCGAGTCCGCGCGCGGCTATGGCCGTTTTTCCAAGCTGTCGGTCGCGACCGTGTTCGGCGGCACCTCCATCAACAAGAACCGTCAGGACATGGCGCGCGGCGTCGACATCCTGGTCGCCACCCCCGGCCGGCTGCTCGACCTGATCGAACAACGCTTCGTGAGCCTGGCGACCGTCGAGATCCTGGTGCTCGACGAGGCGGACCAGATGCTCGACCTCGGCTTCATCCACGCGCTGCGCAAGGTCGCGCGGATGGTGCCGCGCCAGCGCCAGACGCTGTTCTTCTCCGCCACCATGCCCACCGCGATCCGCGAGCTCGCCGATCAGTTCCTGCGCGATCCCGCGACCGTATCGATCAAGCCCGCCGCGACCACGGCCGAGCGCGTCGACCAGTTCGTCACCTTCGTCAACCAGTCGGAGAAGCAGGCGCTGCTGACGCTGACGCTCGCCGACCCCGCGATCGAGCGCGCGCTGGTATTCACGCGCACTAAGCACGGCGCGGACCGGGTGGTGAAGCTGCTCGGCGGCAACGGCATCGCCGCCAACGCGATTCACGGCAACAAGAGCCAGCCGCAACGCGAGCGCGCGCTCGCCGAGTTCAAGAGCGGCCAGGCCAAGATCCTCGTCGCCACCGATATCGCCGCGCGCGGCATCGACGTGTCGGGCATCAGTCACGTCATCAACTTCGAGCTGCCCAACGTCCCCGAGCAGTACGTCCACCGCATCGGCCGCACCGCGCGCGCGGGCGCGAGCGGCATCGCGATCGGCTTCTGCGCCGAGGACGAGCGCGCCTATCTGCGCGATATCGAGAAGCTGACCCGGCAGAAGGTGCCGATGCGCCCGCTTCCGGCCGACTTCACCGCCCAGGCGGAGCGGATCAAGACCGCGCGTGTCCACGCGATCGGTGCCGACCCGGAGCCGCGCGCCGAGCGTCAGCAGGGTGGCCGTGGCGGTCGCCCGGTGCCCAAGCCGCGCGCGACGCACGCCCCGGTCCACACCGCCGATGCGCGCCGTCGCAGCGGCGGGAATGGCGGCGGCGGCGGTGGTCCGCGCCGTGGCGGCGGCGGTGGTGGTCGCCCACGCGCCTTCGCCGGCGCATGACCGTTGCAGGCAGCGCCGTCCCGTTCTAGGGACGATGCCTGCCTGGGCAATGCGGAGCGGTGGCCGAGTGGTCGATGGCGCTCGCCTGGAAAGTGAGTATACGGCAAAACCGTATCGAGGGTTCGAATCCCTCCCGCTCCGCCATTTCGCGTTGATATTGCGCGATATTTTTGTTGATTTGAAACCGCGTCCGGGTTTGCGTCCGGGTTTCGCTGGCGGTCCTTTGCGAACTCCTGCGACGGGGTGTGGCAAAATTGCGCCGCTTCGTGGTTCGCACAGGACGCGAGCGCTCCGCTGGCGCGACCGAACTGACCCCTGCGTGGGTGGCACGTGACGCCCGCACGTTACCCGACGAGGTGCCGGCACTTCTTGATGTTTGCACGGGGCAATTGCAAAGGTGAGAGAGCCTGTGTGCTGAAGATGTAATCAGCTTCCGCAACCGCCGACGGAACCTTCATTTAGCCGGATTAGGAGGGACGGCTCCTAAGAAGTCGCCTTCAGGCTCTCTGCGAGCCCTGCCAGGATCTTTACCTTCAGCGCGTCCGTCATGAGGGGGCGCTGCGCGTCGTCCCAAAGTCCCTCGAAGGCGGGACCAAGGTGCTCTAGAAAATGTGCCAGCCCGTCTCTACCACCGCCCAGGTGGAAGGTAGCGAACGGACCCAATCCCCACTCCACTACGTCGTTGGCGGGCTCTACACGAAAGCGCGCAACGTATCGCGATATGACATCACCGCTCCGGTGATCCTCCCTGCCCAGGTCGGCACCATATTCCTCCCCGCGATCTCGCAGTCTCCGACGCCGCTGCGTACCGAGTCCTTCGCGATTTATGGCGAAACGTCCTACGATCTGTTCGGCGGAAAACTGGTACCGCTTGTCGGTCTGCGCTACTTCCAGGATCGCCGCTCGGTATTGGGCACCGCGATCCTTTACCCGACCTTCGCGCCTCCGGGCGTGTCAGTGCCGGGTGCCGCCGCCGGAACATTCCACGCGTTCAGCCCGCGCTTGAACCTAAGCTACAAGCCGAACAACGAGGTGACGGTGTTCGTCAACGCTGCCCGCGGCTTTCGCAGCGGGTCGGTCAATACTCTGGGTCAGATCGCGTTCGCGTCGCGTGACGGGGTGGCTACCACCCAGGTCATCAATCCCGATAATCTGTGGAGCTACGAACTCGGCACCAAATTACGCTCTCCCGATCATACGCTCAGCCTGCAGGCGTCGCTGTACCATACCTACTGGCGCGATATTCAACTTCCGTTCAACACCAGCTCGGGGATCGTGGCGACCGTGAACGGCGGTGCGGCCAGCCTGACCGGTGTCGACCTGGACGTCACGTGGCGGACGCCGCTCGCGGGGCTGTCGCTACAATTTGTCGGCAATATCAACGACTCGCACTTCACACGTATCAACCCGGGTCTGACCGCCAGCGCGGCTAACTTGAGGCGCGGAAGGCAGCTTCCCACAGTTCCGCGGGTCAACGTATCGTTTGGGGTGAGCTATCGACGGCCGATCACTGACTCGGTCGATTTCGATCTATATACCGCGTACAGCTACCGTGACCGCCAGCAGGACGCGGGGAGCGGGCTGTACTCGGCTGACCTCGACTTGCTTAGTTTCCGGCGGCATCACGGTTCACGGCGTTAAGATAGAGCTGATCGCGGACAATTTGCTTAACGAACGCGGTCCGCTCGTGCGAACGCTGCAGGGAGAGCAGGCGGTATACCCGCGCCGTATCGGCCTCGGTGTTTCATTCAACTACTAGGCCGAAGCACGGCGCGTACCCAATCTGCATATGGAGTAACCAATGACCTGGTCGTTGAAAGACATGCCATCCTTAACGGGCAAGCTAGCGGTTGTTACTGGGGCCAGCGGTGGGCTCGGCCTTGTGATGGCCCAAGCCCTCGCCGATCACGGGGCGAACGTGATCGGCGCCGCGCGCAATCGGGCGAAGGGCACTACGGCGACGAGCAAGATTGGGCGGAACGCGCAATTCATTGCGCTTGATCTTGCCGACCTCACCTCGGTCAAAGCGGTCGCTGCCGGTCTGGTCGCACAAGGACGACCGATCGATCTGTTGATTAACAACGCCGGTCTCGCCGCACCCCGGACCCGGTTGTCGACACGCGATGGTTTCGAGACGCAGTTCGGGACCAACTTCCTCGGGCACTTTGCCCTGACCGCGCTTCTCATGCCGATGCTGCGAGCGGCTAGTGACGCGCGCGTCGTCACCGTCGCCAGTATCGTTGAGAAGTCGGCAAAGCTGAACTTCGACGATCTGCAAAGCGAGCGCGCTTACTCGCCGACGAAGTCTTATGGTCAGTCCAAGCTCGCTAACCTGTTGTTCGCGCGCGAACTCGATCGTCGCTCGAGAGCGGGAAATTGGGGCGTGATGTCGGTCGCCGCGCATCCTGGTATGGCGATCACCGAGCTGACCAAGCCGCGCCCCGGTCAGCCGGTTATCCGGATAAACGTCCTGGTTGATTTCCTACTGCCGTTCATTGGGCATGACGCAGCGAGCGGCGCTCTGCCGATCCTGTATGCCGCGACAGCGGCGGCCGCAGCGCCGGGTGACTATTACGGACCCACGGGCTTTCTCGAGCTGAAAGGCCCACCTGGTCCTGCTAAGAGCGGCAAGTTGTCTAGAGATGTCGAGGTCGCGTCGCGGCTGTGGGCAGAGGCGGAGCAGCTGACCGGCGTTCCGTTCCCTTGATGAGCGGGCTCGTTATGAAGCCTGCGACAATTTCCTGCCGCATGTCATGTGGAGAGCATGGTCACGTGTCGCATGGGTCATAAGCCAAAAAGCAGCTTATACTCGCGGGTAAACCGCGACGTGCTTTTGTACGCGACTTGGAAGGCTGAATGGCTGGCGGACAAGCCTTCGTTCCGAAAAGACCGAGCTTGAACGGGTGACACAGGCGTCGAGCGCGTCAATCGGGTGCAGCACTGCTCTCCCGATTTTTACAAAGCCAGGCCCGACGCGCATCGCTCGCCAGTTTCGCAATGCCCCAACGCTGATTTCACCACGATAACGGTCTGAGACTTCCTCCGCAGTCAGGAACTTTGCTTCGCTCATTTTAGCACCGCTCTGTCACCGTCGCTCACGCAGGAATAACGGTCCATCTAGATGTGTGGTCCCACTGATTGATGGTGCATTATTCGCAAGCGAGTGGAAGGATGCACTGTGGGTCAGGTTCTACACGGGAGCGCCACGACGACAGAGGTCGTCCGTCGAGCGATACAGCATAGTCAAGAGAGCCTGAGGGCGCTGGCGAGGGGCCCAGCGGAACACCTCCTCGTTCCTTTCGCGGATGCGTATGCTCGCACCATAGCCCTCGCCCACCACCATCACACGTGATCCGTCAGCCTTGTGGAGCCCCCGCTAAGCATCGTGACTGACGGCCAACGAGGCCCTCCCGGCTAGCCGGGAGGGCCTCAGCCGTTGGTGTCGAGCCCGACTACAGCCTTGGCGAACGAGCCCGCAGATTAGCGGGGGCCGACACCTTCCAGCCTGAAGCCCGAACAGTTGCTCGGGTGCGAACCCGAACTCACAAGGGATGGGACAAGCTCATGGATACGGCCCGCTACATAGGAATTGACGTCTCCAAAGATCGGCTCGACGTACACATCAGACCCGACGCAAAGGCGTTCGCCGTCGCGAACACTCCGGCCGGCATAGCCGAACTGGCTGATCAGCTCGCGCCGTTTCAGGTCGAGAAGGTCATCCTGGAGGCCAGCGGCGACTATGAGAAGCAGGCGTTTGTCTTGCTGGTCGAGGCCGGGCACCCCGTTGCGATCGTGAACCCACGGCAGGTCCGGGACTTCGCTAAAAGTGCCGGTCGCATGGCGAAGACGGACACGATAGACGCCGCCGTGCTGGCGCACTTTGCCGAGGTGTTTCGACCCCGCGACACGGCTCCGCTCTCCCCGCTTGAGAGCCAGATCGGCGAGTATGTCGTATATCGTCGTTATCTGATCGGCGAGATGATCGGCGTTCGCAACCAGCTCCGGCGTCTGACGACGCCGTCGCTGCGGCAGGCACTGGAGCAACGGCTCTCCACCGCCAAGGCCGAGTGCAAGCTGATCGAGCGCGAGATGGCCACGCTTGTCCGGCAATCGGACAAGCGACCCTTGTTTGATTTGCTCACCAGCGTGCCTGGCGTTGGCGCGCTCCTCGCCTGCACGCTGATCGCGAGCTTACGCGAGCTCGGGTCACTTAGCCGTAGAGAGATCGCGAGCCTAGTCGGCGTCGCGCCGATGAACAACGACAGCGGACATAGACGAGGCCACCGTTTCGTCACCGGTGGCCGAGGAGCGATAAGGACGACCCTTTACATGGCAACGCTGACGGCAAGCCGGTTCAACGGTTCGATCAGGACATTCTACTGCCGGCTGCGCGAGGCGGGCAAGCCGCCGAAGCTCGCACTTACCGCGTGTATGAGGAAGCTGCTGACGATTTTAAACGCGATGGCGCGTGACGGCCGCGCGTGGTGCCACGGGGCAACGACCTAAAATTGCAGCGCCGATGTGCGCCATCTGGTCTCTACCCAAACCACGAAGTACAGGATGAGCAGTCACCGGAAGCAGACTTGAGGGGCCGAAGAGCCAGCATCAATCATGATCGTCGAAAGCCAATCTCGCCTGTTCGACGCGCCCGAGATTTTCGCTGGCCCAAACCCAGACACCGCAAAAGGAAGTGCCAAGGGTGAAGCCCAGTTTAGTAAGGCGATACTCGACCTTTGGAGGTACGACGGGATATACAGTTCGATCGACAAGACCATCGCGCTCCATCGCCCGAAGGGTTTGGGTCAGCATCTTCTGGCTGATGCCGTCAATGGCGTCGGCGAGGCGGCTGAAGCGCAGCGTTCCGTTCTCCGCCAGCACCTCAAGGATCAGCATCGTCCACTTATCGGCCACTCTGCCGATCAGGTCAGTGACGAGCGCCTCGATGCGCGGGTCAATCGCCGTTGGCGGTGTCATCGCTGCATAGCGTTTCGCAGTCGCAATTTGCTCGGTCGTGAACTTCGCCGAGGTTGTCATTGATACTCTCCAACTGGTGCGTATGGCACTCGAAAGTGCCTTGTTCCTAATGGAGAGCGTATCCTCCATTCTGCCGTTAGCAAAGACGCCTTGAGGACAAACGTCATGAAACTAACCGGTAGAACGGCCCTGATCACGGGGGGCAGCAGCGGCATAGGTCTCGAGTTGGCCGGGCAATTGCTGGGGCGCGGCAATGTAGTGATCGTGACCGGACGGAACACGCCGGGTCTGGAGGCCGCGGAACGGCGCCTCCCTGGCCTTCACACCATTCAGAGCGACGTGAGCGATGCCAATGGCATTCGTGCGCTGCATCAGACGATAATCGCGCGCTTCCCAAAGCTCGACACGCTGGTGAACAACGCTGGGATCATGCGCAACCTCAATCTCGGTGAAGATCGTTCCCTGGAAGACGTCACGCGCGAGATCGACATCGACCTGACCGGCCCGATCCGCATGGTGCAGCAGTTCCTCCCGCACCTTCGGCGTCAAAGGGATGCGCTGATTTTGAATGTTTCGTCGGGGTTGGCGTTCGTGCCGTTTCCGATCTCACCCGTTTATTCGGCCGCAAAAGCGGCGATCCATGCCTATACGCGGTGTCTGAGAGTCCAACTCCAAGGCAGCGGCGTAACGGTGGTCGAGCTCGCGCCACCCGGAACGGAAACACCGCTATTCCGGGGCGAGTTCGCGAACGAAATGAAGGGACAGAAAGGCATGGCGGTCGATGTTCTAGTTGGACGCGCTATCACCGCGATCGAAGCCGGGAAGAACGAGATCCGTCCGGGGCTGAGCAACGTCCTGAACATCGCCAGCCGCCTGGCGCCGAACGTCATCTTTCACCAGATGAGCAAGCTCGGCCGGTCCTGAACGTCCGTTAATGCCACGATACCGCTGAAAGCCGCCCGGCCGCAACATCCCTCGCTGTTGGCCATCGGACAGCAAACCGCCATACGTTGACCTTCCGCTTCGTCCTCAAACCTAGACGAAACACAGTTGCTACACTGACACATGAGAATCAACGACGAGTCCAACAGGTTCCCTCAACCTGCCAAACTAGTGCTAGAATGTATCGAGGTCTCGCGCGAGGTGTACAGGCCCGTTGTAATATCGCTTTACCCCGCTCACGTAAGGCGCTTCGGTGGTTTCGGCATCCGCGCCCGGCACGACGTGGCTTAGCACGACTTCTTTCACTCCAGCCACCTGCGCCAACTTTCCAACTTCGTCGGGCGTAAGGTGTTCGTGCCGCATGTGATCGATCACTCTGGCCAGTGCGCCTTCATTGCCGTTAGTCTTCTGCCGCAAATAGCCGATCATGGCATCGGGTTGGACGATTTCGCTGACGAGGACGTCGGCTCCCTTGGCGAGCAAGGCCAGCGCTGCGCTAGGGCCGGTATCTCCAGTGAATACGACCGTGCGCTCAGCAGTTTCAAACCGGTAGGAGTAGGACCGGGGAACAAAAGGGAGACCGGTCGGAGGCAGCTGGCTGTAGTGACTGTTTTGGACGGCGAGCACTCTCACCTTGTCATCCTTATAAATTTCCGTCGGCTGCGACAAAGTCCCCAGCTCTGTGACCTTCACTATATTTCGCATCGGAGGGTGGGGGGGCATTTGAGGTGAGAACAGCTTCTCACCAACCTCGAGGAACTGCAGCGCACCAGCAACCGTCATCGACAATCCCGTGGGTCCGAACATATCGATCTCACGTCGATCATCGAATTGCCAGTTGTAAGCGATCAGTGATGGCAGGTCTTGTATATGGTCCATATGTTGATGCGTTAAAAACAGCTTGCCGATATCGCTCGGCGAGAACCCCGCCTCGACAAGTCGCCGAACCGCTCCCTCGCCGCAGTCGATCATGTAGACGGTCCCGTCCACGACCAAGAGGGACGATTCGGACGCGCGCTTAACCCGAACGATGGGACCTCCGGATGTGCCCAACGTAAGTATGCGCGTCCCCTTGGCTCGATGCGTAGTTTCCTTGCCGCTGTGTTTCAACTCGGAGTTCGCATGTCCCGGGGCGAGCAGCATCACGATCGCAAGGCCGAAAGCGAGGCGCGATCTCGGGGAGGGCCTGTGACAGCAGGGCTCCCTTACCATTTGAAGCTGACCTCTACGCCATAAGTGCGGGGCTCGTTCAGAGCCGCGAGCTCACCGAATCCGAAAAATCCGGCTGTAATCAGCGACGCGGTCTTCACCGTTTGATTGGTCAAGTTGCGTCCGTAGACTCCCACTTGAACGTTGTCCGTAAGCGGATACGCGGCCCGGGCATTCACAATGGTGGTAGCCGGCTGATAGGAGTTGCGGGCATTGAACGGCGTGAAATAGATCTTGCTCTGCAATGCAATATCCGCGGAAAGGGTAGCCCGGTGTGCACCAACTAAGGGCTCGTAAGCCGCGGCCACTCTCGTGGTGAGCTTGGGGGCGTTGATAAGGTTATTGCCTTTCAAATTCTGCAGTCCGCGTGCAGGAAAGACCGGATCCGCGGTCGTGTAGTTTCCATAGGTGGCGTCGAGGTAACCGAAGGAAGCCGACACCGAGAACGCGCGCGATGGGCGCAGGAGCACATCTGCCTCGAAACCGCTGATGGTCGCACTCGAAGCGTTCTCGCTGAAGTTCGCATTGTTGACCACTCGCGTAACTACGAGATCGGTGTAGTTATAACGAAACGCAGCAAGGCTGCCTTGGAGAGTCCCATCCGACGTTTTGCCCTTCACCCCGGCCTCGTAATCCCAAATGTATTCCGGGTTCAGCGGCGTGGAGGAAATTCCGATCTGAAATGCGCCGCTTTTGAACCCCCGCGACGCGGTTGCGTAAAAGGTCAGGTTGCGGTTTGGCTCATATTGGACCGTAGCTTTTGGGGTAAGGGCACTCCAGTGTTTGTCACCGCTCGCCGGCATGTAGAATGGAAATGACGAGGATCCGCTCATACTGCGCTTCTCGTAGCTATATCTAAGTCCGCCGATAAGCTTCAGCTTAGGGAGGATCTCATACTCAACATGGGCAAAGACCGCGTATGCCTTGGCCGAGGTCTGGCCCTGGTTCGCGATTTGCGATGTAGGAGTAAACGGCGGCCCTAAGAATGACAGGCGATTGACAGCGATGAATGATCCACCGTCAATGTTTTCATTGAAGTAGTAGGCGCCCAGAATAGCATTAAGGGGGCCCTTGACAAGCGCAGCCTGGACTTCCTGGCTGAACTGCCGGCTGTTTTCCAAGGTGTTCAAGGTCACGCCAAGCACGCTGCCTCCGGAGAGATCCGTGAGCAAGGATGACTTTAGGTCTCGATAACCTGTTATCGATCTCAACGAAAACTCTGGGGACAGCTCGGCGCTTGCCGTCGCCGAAAATCCATATGTCTCGACAAGACGATGCGGGTCGTAGTCAGACGCTACGTCGCGCACCGACGTGGGCACCACGCCTCCGCGCCTGACGGCCAAAAGTGGGACGAAGGGATTCGCTTGGCCAATATAGTGAAACCCGGCCAAGCTGTCATTTGCTCGGTAGTAGTCCGCCGACAAATCGAGCTTCAAGCTATTATTTGGCTGTACTTGAACGCGTGCACGCCCTCCATATTCTTTCTGGGCGTCGACATCGTGGCCCGTTATGATGTTCTTGCCATAACCGTCGTGAGCACGATAGACCCCCGCAATGCGCGCCGTGACGACATCGCCAGCTAGTGGGCCGCTCACCGCCGCTTCCAAAGTACGGCTATTGTAATTGCCGTAGGTCAGCTTCGCGCTGCCGCTGAGGTCCCTAGTTGGGCCGTTGGTGATTACGTTGATGGAGCCACCGGTCGCATTGCGTCCGTAAAGGTCCCCCTGAGGCCCTTTGACAATCTCAACACGATCCACGTCAAAAAAGCCGACAATCTGCGCTCGCGGCCGCGCTACGTAGACCCCGTCGACATGGTAGGCAATGCTGGGATTGCTACCAACCTCTACTGAGTTCGTGCCAACACCGCGTAAGAATACGGATGTCACACCCAATGACGCCGACACCTGAGTGTTCGATACGACGCCCTGAAGAGCCGTGATGTTCTGAACACCAGCGTTCGAGATTTGTTCAGAGCCCAGTGCAGTGACCGCCAAGGGAACATCTTGCAGGCGCTGGCTTCGCTTCTGCGCAGTCACGATAATATCGCCGCTGGTAAAGTTGGCTTGCGTCGGCGGGACGTTCGAAACAGTTGGTGTCGGCGTCCCCTGCGCCTGGTCCGCAGCCGTCGGTCCTGACGCAGCTGCCATGCCCCCGTCTTGAGTCGGCCTGCTAGGCACCTGAGCATTCGCGGCGCTCGCCCAAAGGGGCATTCCCGCTGCCGCTGCGCCAAGCATGTACCTGACAATACTGGTCGTCGAGTTCATACGATCCTCCCCGAGCGAGTGCTTGATGCTTGTCACGCAATCGTCTTTGCGTGTCGCTTGGCCCAGTCGTATTAGCGGTCGATATTTTGCTACAAGACAGGTGTTTATCGTACGATTGGAGGTAGTACTGTTGATTTCCGCTGAGAGTTGACCCGGAGAGTGCCGAGTTTCCACTGAGAAGTGACCCATGTTCTGACCTTTCCCTCTGGCTGTTGGTCGGGGGATTCGGAGTGATCGACATGGCGTTATTGAGT
>JAABUQ010000441.1_pt1 | contig 95472 bp, 89 predicted proteins | sample 5560001 | NCBI WGS metagenome assembly JAABUQ01 (sample SAMN10711888, study PRJNA513371) | rock metagenome | isolation source: Antarctica rocks | place: Antarctica: Victoria Land, Finger Mt nord | collected 2015-12-18
AAAGCCACAGACTTCGGCAACGCAAAGGCAAGAACGGGAACGCTGCGCCCTCTTCCGAAGCTCCTGCCTCATCGGGGGTCAAATCGTAAAGTCCGCAAAGGGGTCAATTCCTCGCGACCGTTTCCAGCCCTTCCCGATTCGCATCGGTACTACGGCTTCGGCTGACTTCTACCGAGTGAGCTGCAGCTTGCGCTGCAGGTTCTCGTCGACGACGAGCCTCGGCAGATCTCCCCGGGTAAGAACGCTGACCTTCCCCTCATGTCGCCGCCGCATTTACGTTCGCCGCCTTTGGTCGTATCGGACTTCGCTTTGCCTTGCAAGCTCGTCCGGCTGCACCCGCCTGATGCGGTTCGTGTCCCTCGGCGCGAGGGTTTGCCGCCGGCTTCCTTCAGACTTCACCTCGCGATGAACGCCCTTGCCTTTGGCTAGCGGTTGCCACGACCAGGCCCCGCAGAGGACTCTCACCTCCAAGTCAAGCGCCCATGCCGGGCGCACAAAGAAGACGCCCGCGCGCCGCGGGCGTCTTCTTCATAAATCGGTGTCTACTTTTTCCCTACGGAAGCTCGATCTCGGCGAGATTTTTCTCGATCTTGCGCTTGACGCGTTGGAGCGCGTTGTCGATCGACTTGACGTGGCGGTTGAGATCCCGCGCCATCTCTTGGTAGCTCTTGCCTTCCAAGTATGAGAGCAGCACCTGCGATTCGAGGTCCGACAGGTTCTCTTGAATGCGCTCCTTGATATCCTCGGAGACTTCCTGATTGATCACGAGTTCTTCGGGATCGGACGTCTTCTGCGAGGCCATCACGTCGAGCAGCGTGCGCTCGCTGTCTTCATCGTAGATCGGCTTGTTGAGCGAGATGTACTGATTGAGCGGGATGTGCTTTTGGCGGGTCGCCGTTTTGATGGCGGTGATGATCTGGCGCGTGATGCAGAGTTCGGCGAAAGCGCGGAAACTCGAAAGTTTATCGGCTTTAAAATCGCGGACCGCCTTGTACAGGCCGATCATGCCTTCTTGAATGATGTCTTCCCGGTCGGCGCCGATGAGAAAGTAGCTCTTGGCCTTGATACGCACGAAGTTCTTGTATTTGTTGAGCAAGAACTCCATCGCCAGGTTGTCGCCCCCCTTGGCGGCCGAAACCAAGTCCTCGTCGGCGCGTTCGTGATAATCGAGCACGCCGTCCGCGCTTTGCGCAAGCGCCATGTTATGAGTCTCCCCTTGGGTCGATGCGGCCGAAAACGCGAGCCGCGGCCCGTCGAGCCGTCCGCATCTGGCTAATTATAGGAGGGTCCTGCAAGAGCGTCAAGGACAACGGTACCGAAACCGCGGCGAAGCCCACTGAACGCGCGCTGAGCTGGAAGCTTGGTCGTGCGCTTGCTAAGCCCCGATGTGTTCCCCGCGGGGGCCAAGCGTATACATACCCCGTTCTGGCCAACACGTTCGCACTTGGCCCGCACCACGAAGCCGCCGATCCGTCGTCGAGCCTCCCCTTTAGGGCTTCGCGCGCCGCTGACGACGCGCTTCGAAAAGCAACACGCCGGTCGCGACGGACGCATTGAGCGAGCCGACTTCGCCATACATCGGAATGCGAACCAAAAAATCGCACTCTTTGCGCACGACGGGCGAAATGCCGTCGCCTTCCGCGCCGATCACGATCGCGACGTCGCCCGTGAATGTAGCCTCGGTGTACGCGATGGCATCCGCGTCGGCGCTCGCCCCCGCGGCCCAGATGCCGGCTTTTTTCATGGCGCGCAGCGCACCGGCAATGTTGGAAACCCGCGCGATCGGCACGTGCGCGGTCGCACCCGCGGCGGATTTGCGAACGGTCGCGTTCACACCGGCAGCACGCCGCTCGGGAATGACGACCGCCGTCGCGCCCGCGCACTCGGCGCTGCGGATGATGGCGCCGGCATTATGCGGGTCGGTAATGTGATCGAGCACCACGTAGAGTCCCTGCCCGGGCGTGCGCCCGGCGACGATCTCTTCGATCGTCGCGTAGGCGAACGGCGCGCCGTATGCGACGACGCTTTGGTGCGCGCGGTACGGAAACTGCGAAAAAAACATCCGGTTTTCGAAGCGGACGTTCACGGCGGCTTCGTTTGCGAGTTCGATGAGCCGGCGTACGGCGGGATCGCGCTTGCGCTCGTCGCCGATGTAGAGCCGCCGCAATGCCTCGCCGCCGGAGATGGCTTCCTCGACGGCGTGCAAGCCGTAAATCACGTCATCGAGATCGAGGGCATCCTTGCGCTTGGGCGGACGGCCGGACCCTAGGCCTCGACGCTCCATGACGTCCCTTCTTTGGAGTCGGCGACGGTGACGCCGGCGGCGGCGAGGGCGCCGCGTAAACGATCGGCGAGGACGAAGTCTTTCTGTGCTTTGGCGAAAATGCGCGCTTCGACTACGGCGTCGACGGTTTCCAGATCGGCAAGCGACGGGAGCGGAACGATTTCGCCCACGAGTTGCCGCAGACGTTCGATCGCGTCCGCGCTGAGGTGTTCCGCGCCGTGACGCGTGATCGTGTAGGCGACCGAAGCGACCGTTGCGGTCTTCACCGTCAACGCCCGGTTGGGGACCGCGATGCGTTCGGCCGGCGAGATTCCCAGAATGGTCATCGCTTCGTGCACGAACGCCGCAACGGCACTCGCCACGCCGGTCTCCACGTGTGCGCTCGTCGCCGAGGCGATCTCGAAGAGCACGGCGAGCGCACCCGCGGTATTCATGTCGTCGTCGAGGGCCGCTTCGAAGCGGCGCGCGTACGCATGCGCCGTCGCGGCCGCCTGCGGCGCATGCGCCGCCGGCGACACGGTCTCCGCTCTTGCTACCGTTGCGCCGCGCGCAGCGGCGGGGACGGCCGACGCGAGCGACGCCGCCGCCGGCGTGCGCGGCGCGGTGCGTAGCGTATCGTAGGCGGCTTGCAGACGCCGCAGTCCCGTCGTCGCGCCTTCGATCGACGCTTCGGTAAAGTTCATTGGTTTACGATATCCCGATTGTAAGAACAGCAGCCGAATCGCCTGCGAATCGTGACGGTCGAGCAGCGCATGAAGCGGTTCGAAATTGCCGAGCGACTTCGACATCTTCTTGCCGTCGAAGAGCAGCAGCCCGCCATGCACCCAGTACTTCGCCATCGGCGGCGGCACGAGCGACTCGGTCTGCGCGACCTCGTTCTCATGGTGCGGAAAGATGAGGTCGTAACCACCGCCGTGGATGTCGAAGGGCTCGCCGAGCAGCGCGTGCGACATCGCCGAGCACTCGATGTGCCATCCCGGACGGCCCTCGCCCCACGGCGATTCCCACGAGGGTTCGCCTTCCTTCGCGAACTTCCATAACGCGAAGTCCAGCGGATCGCGTTTGCCTTCGCCCGGCGCGATGCGCGCGCCCACGAGCAGTTCGTCCGTGTCGCGGCCCGAGAGCGCCCCGTACCGCGCAAACGACGTGACCGCGAAGTACACGCCGTCGGGCGCGACATAGGCGCTGCCCACCTCGATCAGACGCACGATCATGTCGACGATCTGCGGCACGTATTGCGTTGCACGCGGCTCGTGGTCCGGGTCCAGCACGTGCAAACGCTGCATCGACCGCGAGAAGCTGGCAAAGTAGCCGCCGACGACTGCCTGCCATGGTTTTCCCGTCGCGCGTGCCTCGGCGATGCTGCGGTCGTCGATGTCGGTCACGTTGCGCACGTAGGCGACGCGGTAGCCGCGATGCACGAGATAGCGCCGCAGCACGTCGAAGAACATGAAGGATCGCGCATGACCCAGATGCGCCTCGGCCGACGGCGTCAGCCCGCAGACGTACATGCGGACGCAATCGCCCTCGAGCGGCGCGAAGGGTTCCACCGATCGGGAGCGCGTGTTGTATAACCGCAACGCGTTAGATGGCCGGAAAGACATCATCGAAGCGCGCTGCGTCGATTTGGGTCCGTGCACCATGCGCCGGCGCGCCCTGCATCGGGTCGCCGAGTTCGGCGAGCCTCGCCTCGAGCGCCGCGACGCGTTCGGCAAGCTGTTGGATGATCAGCGCCTGCGGATCGGGCATTTCGACGTGCGTCGACGAAGTGACGGGCTTGCCGTCTTGCAGCACGATGCGCCCGGGAATTCCCACGACGGTCGAGCGCGGCGGCACGTCGCGCACCACGACCGAGCCTGCGCCGATGCGCGCGCCGTCGCCGATGGTAATCGCCCCGAGCACCGAGGCGTTCGTGCCGATGACGACGTCGTTCCCGATGGTCGGATGGCGCTTGCCGTGCCCGAGGCTCGTGCCCCCGAGCGTCACGCCCTTGTAGAGCGTCACGTCGTCACCGATCTCCGCCGTCGCACCGATCAGCACGCCCATGCCATGGTCGATGAAGAATCGCTTGCCGATCTTCGCGGCGGGGTGGATCTCGATGCCGGTTGCGAAGCGCACGAGGTTGGAAAGCAAGCGGGGCAACAGCGGCAACCGGAGCTTGTCGAGTTCGTGGATGAACCGGTGCGCGGTGACCGCGTGGAAGCCTGGATACGAGAGCACCACGTCGAGGTAGCCGCGCGCTGCGGGATCGCGGTCGACAGGGACGCGCAGATCCGCGAGAATGTCGGAGAACAGACTCACGCGGGCTCGTCCGGACGCTGCCCCGCGATCGTTGCGAACGGTTTGCCGTCGGGACCGTACCGAATCGTCTCGAGACCGCGCCCGTGCAGCACGTGCGAATTGAGCGCACCGATGCGCATCATGATTCGGTCGTGACCCAGCAGCGGAAAGAGCAGCCCGAGCGGCGGTCCGTCGGTTTGCCCAGTCAATGCGACGCGCACCGCCCACAGCGCGTCATCGGGCGAAATGCCGAACTCCTTGGCCATCTCGCGCACATCGTCTTCGAGTGGCAAGCCGCGCAGTTCGGGCTGGTCGTCGACGTATTGACTGACGGTATCGAGAAAGAACAGCACCTGGCGGTTCCGCAGCCGTTCGAGCTGCAGCGCCGGCACGATGACCGCTTCGGCACGCAGGTCCGCGACGATCGGCACGGCATCGCCGACGGTCGAAAGCGCCTGGCCGTACGCCTCGGCAAACGTATCGAGCCAGCGCAGCGCCGCGGGCGGGGCGGGCGATTCGAGCAGTCCCGTCGCCTGCATTGCTTCGCCGACGGCATCAGCCAACGCCGCGCGCGAGAGCGAGGGCGTGACGCGCGTCGAGAACGGTGGCGTCGAGGGATCGAAGGGCATCTACTCTACTTCACGGCCGGACCAGGGCGGCGACGGCATAGGCGGCGATGCCGGTTCCATCGCCCGTATAACCCATCCCTTCGCTCGTTTTCGCTTTAACACTCACGTCGTCGATTTCGATGCGTAGCACCGCCGCGAGCCGTGCTCGGATGGCAGGCAGGTGCGGCGCGAGGCGCGGCTCCTCCACGACGACGGTCGCGTCCACGTTGCACAGCGCATAGCCTGCTTCGCTCGCCATCGCGACGCAGGCTGCGAGCAGACGCAGCGAGTCCGCGCCTTTCCAGGCGGAGTCCGTATCCGGAAAGTGTTTGCCGAGGTCGCCGAGCGCGCATGCCCCGAGAATCGCGTCGCAAAGCGCATGCGTTAGCACGTCGGCGTCGGAGTGCCCGAGCGGCCCGCGTTCGAAGGGAATCGTCACGCCGCCGAGCACGAAGGGCCGGCCCAGGGCGAGCCGGTGAGCGTCGAAGCCGTGACCGACGCGCAGCTTCACGAGACCGCCGCCTCGCGTTCGCGCAGGATCGCTTCGGCGAGATCGCGATCGCCGGGATGCGTCACCTTGAAGTTCTCGGCGCTCGCCAAAACAACGACGACGCGCACCCCGGCGCGTTCGAGGAGCACCGCATCGTCGGTTGCCTCGCTGCCGTCGCCTTCGGCGGCAGCATGCGCGGCCCGCAAGTCCGCGATCGTCGCGAATTGCGGCGTCTGCGCCGCCCAGAGTTGCGCCCGGTCGAGCGTTCGCGTGACGGTCGCGCCGTCGGGACCGACCAGCTTGATGGTGTCGACGACCGGCGCGGCGAGCAGCGCTCCGGTTCCCGGCCGCACGAGCGCCATGCCGGCGCGAACGTCGCCGGCCCGGACCAGCGGCCGGGCGCCGTCGTGCACGAACGCCGCCTCGCACGCGGAGGAGACGGCCGCGAGGGCGCGGCGCACGCTTTCCTGACGCGTCACGCCGCCGCGCACGACCGTGGCGCGCAGCCGCGGCGCGTGCTCTCGCGCGAGCGACGCCAAGAGTTCGACGTGCTCGGCTTCGGTCGCGACGACGAGTTCGCCCAGTTCCGCCATCCCGCCGAACGTTGCGAACGACCACGCCACGAGCGGCCGGCCCGCTACCTCAACGAGTTGCTTTTGGCCGCCAAAGCGCAGCCCTCGGCCCGCGGCGACGACGATGGCTGCAAATTTCACGGGTTTGCAACGCCTGATTTCTGCTTGACTTTCGCGAAGATCATGCGGCCCGCGACCGTTTGCAACACGCTCGTGACTTGCACGTCGGTATCTTCGCCCATGAGACGGCGGCCGTTTTCGACGACGATCATCGTGCCGTCGTCGAGATAACCGACGCCCTGGTGGGCTTCCTTGCCGTCGCGAACGATCGTTACGTGCATCTCTTCGCCCGGCAGCACGGCCGGTTTGACGGCTCCGGCCAGTTCGTTGATGTTGAGTACCGTCACGCCTTCGACGTGGGCAACGCGGTTGAGATTGTAGTCGTTGGTGACGAGCTTCGCGCCGCGTTCGCGCGCGAGCCGCACGAGCTTGGCATCCACGCCGGCGAGGTCGGCGTAATCCTCGTCGACGATCTCCAAGGTCGTCAGCTCCTGAAGTTTTGCGAGCACTTCGAGCCCGCGCCGCCCGCGCGTTCGCTTCATGGAATCCAGCGAGTCGGCGATAAGGTGCAATTCGCGCAGCACGAAGCGCGGTAACACGAGCGGCCCTTCGAGAAAGCCGCTCTCGACAATTTCGAGCACGCGACCATCGACGATGACCGACGTGTCGATGAGCTTCGCCGCGGCGTGCGACGGCACGGCGGCGGCGCCGGCGCCCCCGCGCGCGGCGCTGCCGAGCCGCTGTTTCGCGCCGACGCGAGCTCCCAAAAACGCTGCAAAGCCGCTAAGCACGATGTACGCAACGCCCGCTACGTAGCCGCCCGCGCGGCCCGCTCCCGCGATCGAATCCAGCAGGACGCTCTTGATCAGAAATGCCACGACGAGGCCGCCGATCAAACCGAGCGCACCGCCGAGCACCTCGCCCGGTGGCAGGCGATCCATCGTCGCTTCCAGCGTACTGAGTTCCACCTCGAAGAGCGACTGCACGAGCGGGGCAACGAATAGTCCCGCAACAGCGCCCACGACGGGCACGACGATCGTGAGCGCGATGAGCCACGCCTGACTCGCGACGTGTATCGAGATGAGGTGCAAGTACGCTTCGCGGCCGAGCAAAAACCCCGTCACCGCAAAGACGAGCATGAAGAGCGCGCGTAACAGCGTCGTCGGCATCGTTAACCCGGAAAAGACACGAAGGCGCTGCAGACGTCGTTTGCGACGAAACGCCCCCGCGGCGTCAACCGGATGCGCTCGGGCGACACGTCGAGGGTTCCCGCCAGTCGCACGTCGTTTAGCACCGGACCGTAGTAGTCATGGAAATCAACGCGGTAACGTTCCGCAAACGACGCGACATCTACCCCCTCGAGCGTGCGTAGCGCCAGCATGACCGCCTCTCCCAGGCGGGCCGGCCCCTCGAGACGCTCGGCGTCGCCCGGAATCGGCGCGCGAGAGAGCGCCGCGTCGCAATAGGTCGCGAGGTCGCGGGTGTGAACGGTTCGCGCGCCGTCGCGATACGACGCCGCCCCGACCCCGAGGCCCAGGTAATCGCCGTTGGCCCAATAGTTGGCGTTGTGCCGGCAGCGCTTTGCGGGCCGCGCAAAATTGCTGATCTCGTAGTGTTCGAAGCCGGCCCCGCCGAGCGTCTCGATGCCGAGCGCATACAGATCGCCCTCGAGATCGTTCGAGGCGAAATCCTCGGGCAGCCGCGCGTACCAGTCGGCAAACGGCGTGCCGTCTTCGATCGTCAGGCCGTACGTTGAAACGTGGTCGGGGGCGAGCGTCAGCGCAGCCTCGAGCGACGCACGCCAGGAAGCCGCCGTCTGCAGCGGCGTCCCGAAGATGAGGTCGAGCGAGACGTTGTGAATGCCCGCTCGGCGCGCGCGGGCGACGGCCTGCGCGACATCGGCCGGCGTGTGCCGGCGCCCGAGCGTCGCGAGTTCCGACGGCACGAACGACTGGACCCCGAACGACACGCGATCGATGCCGCACGCGCGATAGGCGGCGAACACGGCGTCCGTGCACAGTTCGGGGTCCGGGTTCATCTCGACGGTCGCTTCGGTAAAGCCGTCCGGCGCGAAGCGCGCGCGCACGGCTTCCACGACGCCGCCAACGTCACTCGCTGCGTACGTGTTGGGCGTCCCGCCACCGAGAAAGAGCGTCTGCGCCGCGAACGGCTGCGTCGCGGCGATCTCGGCCGCGAGCGCCGCAAGGTAGCGCGTTGCCTGCGAACGCCGCAGCGGCCACTTCGCGAAATCGCAGTAGGGACAAATATACGGGCAGAACGGCAAGTGGACGTAGAGTCCGCCGCTCGCCACGGCTGCCGTTATGCTTCTTTCGCTTCGCGGACGTCGATCGGCCTGACCAGTTCACCGATGCGGCCGACCACGTCTTCGCGAACTTCGGCGACCGCCGCGCGGATGGCGCTGCGCACCGCGGTGCTGTTCGCGCGGCCGTGCGCGACGATACAATTGCCGCGCAGGCCCAAGAGCGGCGCCCCGCCGACGTTGTCGTAACTGAGGCGGTCGCGCACGCGCATGAGCGTCGGCTTCACGAGCAGCGCGCCAAGCTTCCCCGCGACGCTGCCCGACTTGATCGCGTCCAGCACGATATCGCCGATGAGCGCCGCTGCGCCCTCGGAAAGTTTGAGCATGACGTTGCCGACGAAGCCGTCGGTCACGAGGACGTCGGCGATGTTCGAGAACAGATCCTTGGGCTCGACGTTGCCGATGAAGTCCAGCGGCGCCCGTTCGAGGAGCCGGGCCGCCTCGATCGTTAAGGCGTTGCCCTTCGTGCGTTCCTCGCCATTGGAGATGATGCCGACCTTGGGTCGCGCGATGCCGAGCACCGCGCGCGCGTAGGCGCTGCCCATGACGCCGAACTGCACGAGCCATTCGGGCCGGCAGTCCACGTTCGCGCCGCTGTCGAGCACGACGACGCTGCCCTTGCGCGCTGGGTACACCACGGCAATCGCCGGTCGAGCGACGCCGGCGATCGTCCGCAACCGCACGAGTGCGATAGCCAAAAACGCGCCGCTGTTGCCGGCGGACACGACGGCATCGGCCTTCCCGTCGCGCACGAGATTGACCGCGATGCCCAGGGACGTCTCCTCGCTGTTGCGTAGCGCCTGCGAGGGATTCGCGTCCATGGCAATGGCGCCGGCGGCGTGGATGACCTCGAGATCGTCGCCCGCGTGTTTGGCGAGGAGCGGCCGCAGCCGCGCTTCGTCGCCGACGAGGAGCATGTGGCCCAGTCCCTCGCGCGCGGCGAGGATCGCGCCCGCCACGATTTCATCCGGCGCGTGGTCGCCGCCCATCGCGTCGATCGCGATGCGGGGCCTCGAACCGTTCAAAAGGGGACTCACAATCTAGCGACACTGCTGGCGACACGAGGGGCGATTTCGCAGTTATCTGGCGCGTAACGCGTTCCTTCCGGCGTTTTCTGCGCCGCGATGCTCCGGGCCCGCGGCCCGTTGCAGGGGGTTGCGAGCCATGGTACACTCCAAAAGTTGCGCCCGGCGGTCTGCCTCCGGCGCTTTGCGATGCTGCTTCACGACCGGTAGGGTAGTAAGAACGATGGCCAAGCGCTGCGACGTCTGTGCGAAGGGTCCGATGGCGGGCAATAACGTCAGCCATGCGATGAATAAAACCAAGCGCCGTTGGCTGCCCAACTTGCAGCCCGTTCGCGTCGACGAGCGTGGGACGCACAAGACGCTGAAGGTTTGCACGCAGTGCCTGCGGTCGCGCCGGGTCAAGCGCGCCGGCTAAAGCGTCCGCGGCGTGCGTCGCTCGCCATACGAAGGGTCCGAGCCGCCGTGCTCGGGCTCTTCTTCATTATTTCGGCGCTTTCGGCGCTGGGGTGCGGCCGCCCGGATCCGCGGTCGCTCGCCGCTGCGGCCGACAGCGCCGGCCGCACCGGCCTGTACACGTGGCTCGTCGATCACGATCCGTCGGCCATCGTTGCGTGGCGCGTCCCGGCCGGCCGGCTGCGCGCGCTCTCCCCGGACGCCCGCATTACCCCCGCCGGCGCGCACCCGTGCGCGCAGGCGGTGCATTTCCACGCCGTGCTCGTGCTCGTAGCGACGAGTGACAGCAGCGCCGGCAAGCGCGACCGCGAGGCCGCTCTCGACTGCGGCTTCGCGCTGTTCAGGGATGCCGGCGCGCTCGTGATCGCGCCCCGCTAACGGCGCTCAATCACCCTCAATGCGCCAGGTGATCATAACCGGCCGAAACGAGTTCGCGGGCTAAGCCCGTCTCGCGAAGCCGGATCCCCGGCATGGCATCGAGGCGTCCGATGCGCAGCAGCGGCGTCCCGAACGCAAGCGCGTAGCGGCGCGAAAGGTGTGCGAACGCGCGCGGCGCGATCGCGACGAGCAACTCGAAATCTTCGCCACCCTCCAGCGCATAGCTGCTCGGATCGTCGCCGGCGAGGCGCGCGACCGCTTCCGCTGCAGGGTGGACGGGGACGGCCTCGACGGTCGCCCCGCAACCGCTCGCACGCGCTAGTCGCGCGAGGTCGGTCGACAAGCCGTCCGACGAATCCATCAGCGCGTGGACGTGCACGGACGCCGCGAGGAACCGCCCTTCGCGCAGCCGTGGCTGCGGAAGTGCGAATGCGCACTTCGCTGCGGTCCGGATGCCGGGCTCGACGTCGAGGGTGCGGCGCAGCAGTTCGAGACCGGCACGGCTCGCGCCAAGAGACCCCGTGACTGCAAGCACATCGTTCGCTCGTCCGCCGGCGCGCGTTTTGAGACGCGAGCGCGACACCTCGCCCACGATGGTGAGCGCAAGCGTGAGCGCGGGCGCGCGGGTGATATCGCCGCCGACGATGCGCGCACCGTGCGCCGCCGCGAGCGCCTGCATGCCGCCGTAGCACTCGCGCACCCAGGCCTCGCTCGTATCGGGGGCGACGCCGAGCGCGACGGTCACGAGGACGGGGCGCGCGCCCATCGCGGCGATGTCCGAGAGGTTGGCCGCCATCGCGCGGTGGCCGATGTGCGACGGCTCCATCGTGCCGGAGAGAAAGTGGACGCCGTCGACCAGGGCGTCGGTCGTTATGACGGAGAGATGTGAGCGAGATGGCTGCCAGACCGCTGCGTCGTCACCGATGCCCAGGACGATCTTGCGCGGCCCCCGTGACGCATCGCCCGCCCGCGTTTCGACGATCTCGCGAAGCGCGGCAACGAGCGAGTCTTCGGTCACGGCGTCAGGCGCGTGCGACCGCAGGCTGCGGCTCGGCAAGCGCGCGCAGCGCACCCAGTTCGGCCGCCGGGTCGGCCGCGCTGAAGATGCTCGAGCCCATCACGACGACGTCTACCCCCGCCGCGACGACCTCGGCGATGTTTGCGCGCCCGATCCCGCCGTCGATTTCGAGTTCGCACTGCGGATTGCGTTCGTCGATGAGCGCGCGCGCCTCGCGCACTTTTTTCAGGGAGTTCGCGATATATTTCTGGCCGCCGAAGCCTGGATTGACGCTCATGATCAGCAGCAGATCGAGATCTTCGATCACGTCCTCGAGCAGCGCGACCGGCGTCGACGGGTTGAGCGAGATGCCGGCCTTCGCGCCGAGCGATCGTACGAAGGCGAGTAGCCGCTGCGCGTGCACGGTCGCCTCGAGGTGAAAGGTGATGATGTCCGCGCCGGCCTTGCGGAAATCTTCGACATACTTCTCGGGCTCGACGATCATGAGGTGAGCGTCGAAGGTTTTCGCCGTGCACTTGCGCAGATCGCCCACGATTTTCGGTCCCCACGTAATGTTGGGGACGTAACGTCCGTCCATGATGTCGAGGTGCATGTAGTCGGCACCGGCGCGATCGAGCATGGCGATGTCGTCCGCGATACGGCTAAAATCCGCGGAGAGCAACGACGGCGAAATCTTCATGGCTTGACCTTCTTCGATCCGGCCCCCGGGCGGGCGGACGGTGAGGGCGAACTGTGGGGCGGTGCCGGCCCGAGCTCCTGGCGTTCCTGTTTCGGCGGCTCGACGCCGAGTTTGGTCGAGCTGATGAGTTCTTCGTTCACGAAGACATCGAGTTCCGCCGTTCCGACGACCGTCAGGTTAAATTCCAGGCGCTGCTTGGGCTCGGCGTAGGCGTTGTAAACGTTCCACGTTCCCGTTTCGTCGCGGACTTGCACGCGCACGACGGGCGACTTGTCGCTCTGCTTGGCGGCATCTTCGGGTACGCTCGCGAGCGCGTGCACCTGGCGCACGAGGTACCCGGCTTCGCGCGGCCCCGCACTGACCTGCAGGGAGACCAGCTGCGCCGCATCGATTTCCGTGCCCGGGCCGGGCTTTTGGCGCACGACCTCGCCGCGCGGCGGGCCGTACCGGCCAAACGGCGTCCAGACGATTTGCCCGACGTGAATGTGCGCGGCCCTGGCGACCTCGCGGGCGCGATCGATATGCAGCCGCTCGAGGTTGGGCACGCGAATCGTCTGCGGACCGCCCTTGGAGAGCTCGACCGTCACGACCGAGCCCGCGCGGACCGACGAGAGCGGCGGCGGATTTTGGCTCACGACGCGGTTGGCGGGGACTTCGTCGTTGGGAACGACCTTCGTCTTACCGAGCTGCAGCTTGTAATGGGAGAGGTCCAGGCCGACCTCCCTCAGCGATTCGTAGCGCAAGTCCGGCATGGCAAAGATCTGCACGCCTTGCGACACGACGAGCGAAATAGCGCGCCCCTCGCGGACCTGCGAACCCGCCGGCGGGCTTTGGCGCATCACGACGTCCTTGGGATAGCGATCGCTCGGCGTGCGCCGCACGACGCTCGTCTTGAGGTGCGCGCGGTCCGCCGTCGAGACCGCATCGCCCAGGGTTTGACCGACGAGCGCGGGCGTCGACACCGTTTTCTGAGCGGGCGCAAAGAAGTCGGAGATCGCGCGCGAGAACCAGACGCCGACGCCCGTAAAGAGCGCGAGTGCGAGCGCAAAGTACCAGTCTTGGCGCGCGAACCACGACCGGCGGCGCGGCCGAGCCGCGGACGCGGGGTCGAGCGTCACGCGAGCGCTTCGAGTTGCGCGATGTCGAGTTCGACGTTGGCGTAGACGCGTTGAACGTCTTCGTGCTCTTCGAGCGCCTCGAGGAACCCGACCACGCCGCGCAGTTCCGTTCCCGACGGCACGACGCTTTGCTTCGCTTCCACGCCGAGCACCATCGACGTCACGCGCAGGCCCGCCCGGACTAGCGCCCCGCGCACGGCCCCAAGGGCGCTCGGGTCGGTCGACACGACGGAGCGGCCTTCCTTACTGCCGTCGTCGTACCGCACGTCGACGACGCCGTCGACGAGCACCGCCTCGGTGAGCGCGTCCTCGTCGAGCGCGCCCTGCTCGACCTCGATGAGCCCGCGCGCTTCGAACATCCACGCGACCGAGCCCGTCTCGCCGAGCGCGCCGCCGTGCCGGCTGAACAGGAAGCGCAGTTCCGACGCCGTCCGATTGCGATTGTCGGTCGCGGCATCGACGATGACCGCGACGCTCGCGGGCCCGTGCCCCTCGTAACGAATTTCCTCGATGTCGCGCTGACCGTCGGCACCACTCGCTCGCGCGATCGCGCGCTTGATGTTGTCCTGCGGGACGTTGTGCTCGCGCGCTTTTTCGACGGCCATCTTCAGGCGGTAGTTGGCGTCGGGATCGGGCGAACCACCCTTGGCCGCGAGGATGATCTCCTTCGAAAGCTTGGTGAAGAGCGCGCCGCGCTGTGCGTCCACCTTGCCTTTTTTGAGCTTGATGTTATGCCACTTCGAATGTCCGGACATGTCCTACACCCACTGATTCTTCATGAGCCAATGCCACATGCGCGCGTCCCAAACGTTCCACGTCACGTGCAGACCCGCGAGGATCGGAAAGAAAAACACGAAGAGCACGACGACGAGCGCGAGGTAACCGCCGACCGCGAGCCGCGGCCAGGCGAACCGGTTGGTCGAGAGCACGGCCATGTGCCAGACGCGTTGCAGCACGATCGCGTTGGTCAAACAGATCACCGCGAGGTTCGGGAAAAAGTGATACTCGAACGAGACGCGCGGCGACGTCGCCCACGGCAGCCACTGGAAAAGATACGCGACCACGAGCAGCACGTAACCTTTGTTGCGCTCGCGCCACGCCAGCCACGCGACCATCGGCACCGACACGAGCCCGAGCCACCAGACCGCGGGATTGGGAAGTGCGATGACTTCGGCCACGCAGCACGCGAGCGGATTGTCGTGCGCCGCGCCGATCCGCCAGTCGTGATAGAAGTACGAGATCGGGCGCAGCAAGAGCGGCCACTGCCACCAGCTCGACCCATACGGATGCGTCGCGCGCAGATCGTAGTGGTACCCGAACATCTGCTGCTGCAGGCCGACGAGATCGGCTAGGTTGTGACCGAGCCGGAAATACGGAATGTACGCGAGCACGTACATCGTCGCCCCGACGAAGAGCATCGTCGCGATGACGAGATCGTACGAAAACCCGAAGGGGTTGCCCCAGAGGGCGGGCCCGGCGAGGCTTCCCGCGCGGCCGACGGCGCGCGCGAGCGGCGCGGCATAGCGCTGCGCCACGACGACCAACGCCAGACCCCAAATGACGAAGAAGTCGAACAGTCCGTTCCACTTGCTCGCAGCGAGCGCGCCCGCGCAGGCCGCGAGGATCCATAACCAGCGCACGCCGTCCCGCGCGCCGTCGACCGTTGCGTCTTCGACGCGCATCGTGCCGTCGGGCGCGAAGAGCGCCTCGCCGTCATCGGTCGCATAACGCACCGCTCCACCGCGCGCGTATTCGACGCGTAGGCCCGGGGTCGCGTGCACGAGCCCGTTCTTGGCGGTGTCGGTCGCGTCGCCGGCAACGGCGACGCCGGTCGGCGGGATGTGCCCGCCATCGAGGGTGACGAGTTCGCCCGTAGCGACGCGCGATCCGTCGGCATAGGACGCCACGAGCGGCGCCTTTGCCAGGCGCGGGACGAGGAACCGTACGGCGACGTACGCGCCGCACGCCGCATAGAGAAATGCGACGACGTGGGCTGCTGCGTTCTGGCCATGCGCGACGGATGCTGAAAAGACAGCGGCGAGCACGAGCCCACAGCCGAGCGCCGCGGCATGCGCGGACAACGTAGCCCGTGAAAATCGTGCAACCAGACGCACCTGGCTCGCAAGCCAAAAACGGTAGAACGCGTAGAGCGTCGCGAGCGCGAAGAACGCGACCGTGATCTCCGGCGTCGCGATGCGCGCCTGCACGTAGTGAAACCCGTCGAAGAGTAAGAGTCCGGCGGCGATCGTCGCGAAAAGCGTTGAGCCGGTGAGGCGTTTGGCAAAACAATATAAGACGAGCACCATCGCCGCGCCGATCACGAGGTTGAGAAAACGCCAACCGGCCGCCGTATCTCCGGCGCCGTGCATGCCGCCGAAAAGCATCATCGAGAGCGTGATCCAGAGCTTGGTGAGCGGCGGATGCGTGAATTCGAAGATCTCTTTGTGCGTCAGATATTCTTCGCCCGCGCGGGCGTAGTAAATCTCGTCGAAGATCTTTTCTGCGGGCCAGGTGTAGTCGACGAAGGTCAAGACGAAGGACGCGAGTGCCAGACCGACGCCGAGCGCCCAATCGCGCGGCACCATCGCGACGATGCCCTCACGCGGCGAGAACCACCCGCGCACGCCCCGAGTGGCCCGCGCGTAGGCGCCCCCCAGATCGAAGGTTTGCAGCGGATCTTCGCCCGCGCCCAGATACACGTAGCCGACGTAGAAGAACGTCGCGACGTTGAGCATCGCGGCCGGGCGGCTGAGCCACGGCAGCAGGTCCGTCGCGTCGACGCCGGCGATGTGCCCATCGACGACGTGCAGGTAGTCCAGCGAATACGCGAGGTTCGCAAAGAGGGTCACGGAGAGCGCGAGCGCGGCGTACAAGTACCGCTTGCGCAAAAAAATGAGCGGCGTCGCGAGCAGCACGGCATTGAAGAGGTAGCGCTCGTGCATACGCGTCGAGAGCACGAAGTAACCGAGCGACAAAATCATTGCCGCTTCGAGCAGCGCGACCGCATCGCGGCGTTGCACGTACCGCGACACAACGAGCAGCGTTCCCGCAACGAGGATCACGATGCCCCACACGTACTGGGGCAGACCCAGCGCGTGCCCGCCGACGACGATGCCTGGGATGAGCGTCGCGTCGGATTGCCAGAAATGGCTGCTGGGGGACATCGCGTAGAGGTTGAATGCGTTGACGGAGTTGTACGGGTAGACGCCCGAGGCGAACGCGTAGCGCGAGAGTAGCCAGGCGTATTGGCCGATCGGCTCGAGTCCGGGATGGAATGCGAGCGCCGCGAGGTAGGCCAGCGCAAACGATGCGACGATGCCGATCGCGGTCGCAACGAGCCGGCGCGCGCGCACGGCGGCCTCGCCGCTCGTGAACGCGTAGGCAAGATAGAGCGGCGCGAGGACGATTGCGGGCGGTTTGATGAGCACCGAATACGCGAGCAGCAGCCACGCGCCGATGAGTGCGAACGTCTGGACGCGTTGCGTGTGCCGGTCGGCATCGAGCACGAGCAAGAGCGACCCGAGCGCCAAGCCGGCCGCGACCGAATCGACCTGACCCCAGTACGCCGAAATAAATATCATCGCCGGGTTGAACGCGAAGAGCGCGGCCGCGCCGAACGCCCACGCGACCGATGCAAAGCGGCGTACGATGGCATAAATCAGCCAGGTGTCGACCAGATCCATGAAGATGCCGGGCAACTTGACCGCGATTTTGAGCGCGCCGTACGTGGGGTCGGCGTGCACGAGCAATTTATACGCGTGGCCGACGAGCCAGAGCACGAAAAAATAGCCCGGCGGATAATCCGCGAAGCCGGCTTTGGCAAAAAAGTCGCGCAACGGATGTTCGGCAAGCGTGAGCGACCAGCTCTCGAACGTCGAGACGTCGTTCTTGAAGCCGTCGGCGTTGATGAACAGGAGTCGCACCGCGAGCCCCAGCAGCAAAAGGCCCGCCAGAGCGAGCGAGGTCGTCGAGAGTCCCAGCAGCGCTGTGCGCTCTGCGCCGACGGACGAACTGCGGACGGCACTACGCAACGCGACGGGCTCCTTGCGCGAGGAAACTGCGAATGGTTCCCTTGACGTCGATCGCCGCGTCGCTCGCGATGCGATCCGCTTCGTCTAGAGCCCGGTCGTGTGCGTCGTCGGCGGCATTGCGCGCGCCGAGGCGTTCGAGTGCGGCGATCACGGCCGCCACGCCGTCGGGTGCGAGCCGCGCACCCTGCGCGTATGCGGCTTCAACGATGCTACGGTCGTTTGAAGGCGGCAACCCGAGTGCCCACACTAAGGGAAAGCTCCACTTACGCCGCCCGATGTCCGCGCCGCTGGGCTTTCCCGTGACGTCGGTCGTGCCCCACGTGCCGAGCACGTCGTCCCGAATTTGAAAGGCGAGCCCGTAGGCCCGGCCCAGCGCCGCGTAGCGGTCGGCCCGCGCCGAATCGGCTCCCGCGGCGAGCGCACCGAGTTGACACGATGCGGCGAAAAGTGCGCCCGTCTTACCCGCGATCATGTCGAGGTACTGCGGCATCGACACGATGGTCTTGGTCTCGAACTCGATGTCGAGGCCCTGGCCTTCGCACATGCGCAAGTTCGCCTCGTGCAACACCTGCAGCATCTCGACGACGCGGCCTGGCGGTACGACGGCCTCTTCGTGCAGCAGCGTCAGATAGCTGATCGCGCAGAGCGCGTCGCCCGCGTTGATGCCGTGCGGCACGCCGAATTGCGCCCAGATCGTCGTGCGTCCGTGGCGCAGTTCGTCACCATCTTCGATATCGTCGTGGACGAGCGAATAGTTGTGCAGGATCTCGATGGCGACGGCCGCGTCGATAGCGCACTCGATTCGCCCGCCCTCTTCCAGGGCGGTGCGCAACAGCAATTGGGGTCGCAAACGCTTCCCGGCTTTGGTGCGACCGGGGGCATCGTAGCCGAAGTGATAGCGGATCATCTCGTAGATCGGTGATGAGCCGCGGTAACGCTCGATCGTCCGCCCGAGATGTGCCTCGATGGTGCTAACTAGCTCGACGGCTCAATGCCTCCATTTTCGCTTCTACTTGATCCACGAGCCAGCCCGGCGTCGACGCACCCGACATCAAGCCCGCGACGTTAACGCCGGAGAACCACTGGGGCTGCAGTTCGTCGGGCCCCTCGATGTGGTACGAGCGCGCGCCGCGTGTCGCCGCGAGGTCGGCGAGGTGCTTGGTATTGGCGGAGGTCTTGCCCCCGACGACGACCATGACTTCCACTTCGGTCGCAAGCTTCTTGGCTTCCGATTGGCGGTTGTGCGTGTCGGTGCAAATCGTGTTGACCGCACGAACCTCGTAGTACTTCGAACTGAGCTTCTGCACGATTTCCGTGAAGCCGACTCCCGACCACGTCGATTGCACGACGACGCCGACACGGCTCGCGCGCGGCAACGCGTCGACATCGTCCGGCGCCTGCACGATCCACGCGCCCGGGACGTGCGAGAGCGTGCCCTTCACCTCGGGGTGGTTCGGGTCGCCGACCACGACGATTTTGTAACCGTCGGCGCGCAGCTTCTCGGCCTGAACGTGAATTTTTGTGACCATCGGACAGGTCGCATCGACGATGGTCAGGCCTTTGGCAGCGGCTTTTTCGAAGACCTCGACGGGCAGGCCATGGGCGCGGACGAAGAGCGTGCCCGAATCCACCGCATCGACCGAGTGGGCGTTGACGAGTCCCTTGTCCTCGAACGACTGCACCATCTGCGGATTGTGCACAATGTGGCCGAGCGTCGTGACCGGGCCGCTAGCGGCATTGGCAACCGTCTCCTCGGCCTTCTTGAGCGTGATGGCGACACCGAAGCAGAAGCCCTGCGTTTTCGCCTTCTTAATTTCCACCGATGTTCTCCCGCAACGCGTAAATCCGGCCCATGAGGCCGTCGGTCCACTTCGCCAACTCCTCGCGGCTCGCTTTCCGCGGCAGCACGTTTGGGAGGGGCTCACCGAATACGACCGTTATTTTCGCCAAACGGTTGGCCCGCGCCGTCCCCGAGACATACGCCGGGACCACCGGCGCCCCCGATATCGCCGCCAGCAGCGCGACGCCCAGCTGCGGCTGCGCGGTGCCGTTGCGGTTGCGGGTGCCCTCGGGAAAGATGCCCAGACACGCGCCGGTCTGCAGCGCGCGCACGGCGGCCTTCATGGCAGCCGTATCGCCGCGGCGGCGGTCGATGGGAAAGGCCCCGAGCTTGCGAATGAGCGGCCCGAGCAGGGGGATCTCGAAGAGTTCCTTCTTTGCCATGTAGGCGACCGGTCGCGGCGCCATGCAGCCCAGGGCCGGCGGGTCGAGGTACGCGACGTGATTGCAGGCGACGATGAGCGGCCCGGTGCGCGGCACGTGCTCCGCGCCCACGACCGAAATCCCGCCCATTAAGGTAAGAACGATGCGGACGAATCCCTTTGCCGATGCATAGAATTCGAGATCGAGCCCGGAGGACCGCGCGGCGCCGCTCAGGAGGGCACCAGCGCCGCGATCTTCGCGACGACGTCGTCGACCGACAGGCCGGTCGAGTCGATTTCCACCGCGTCGCGCGCCTGGCGTAGCGGCGACGTCGCTCGCGTCGTATCGAGCGCGTCGCGTTCGAGAATCTCGGCTCGGAGCACGTCGCGATCGACGAGCGTGCCGCGCGCCGCGAGCTCCGCGCGCCTGCGTTCGACGCGCTCGGCGACGGAGGCGGTCAAGAAGACCTTAAGCGGCGCGTCGGGCAAGACGACGGTGCCGATGTCGCGCCCGGCCATGATGACGGGCCCCTCGGCGGCGATGGCCCGCTGACGCTCGACCAGCAGCGCGCGCAGGGCCGGGTGCGCTGCCACGATTGAGACGACGCGGCTCACGTCGTTCCGGTAGAGCTCCTGCCCGAGCTCCCGCGTACCCGCGAAGATGCGAAAGCCGAGCGCTGCGGATGTGTCGGGTGCGGCCCCGACGGGGACGGCGCGGGCGAGCGCTTCGACTGCGGTGCCGTCGGCGGGGTCGACGTGGGCCTCGAGTGCCGCGAGCGCCACCGCGCGGTACATCGCGCCCGTGTCGAGATAGAGGATGCCCAACCGGCGCGCGAGCGCGTGCGCGACCGTCGTTTTTCCGCTTCCCGCGGGCCCGTCGATCGCGACGTGTGCGAAGCCTCCCATGCCGAGGCCCGACCGTTCGCGCCGCGCGAACGCCTCCCTCCGCTCGTCGATTCTCACCGGCTCACGACCCAAAGGCGATGCTGACGTCGCGCGTCCGCTCGTCGTAACGTACTCGGAAGTGCAAAAGCGCCGGCCCGCGCCATGCGATGTCGCCGACCCAACGCTCGGAGGCATCGCCCGTCATGGCGCGCGGATTGACGACACGTCCGGGAAAGCGGCCATCCGGAACGCCGGCGCGGTTGGCGCGGGGGCTGGCCGCCAGATCGTAGACGGCGACGAGCCCGCGATAACGCAGCGCGACGCGCTCGTGCGGCGTTGCGTAGCGTTGGAACGCGAGGCGCCGGCCGCCGGGCGAGAGCGTCGGGGCGAAGCACGCGAAGCCGTCGAGGCGCGTACCGCGGGAATCGAGGATCGCAATGCCGTCGGTGCCGTCGGCGAACGTACCGAACACGACGCGCCGGCCGGCCACCGCGTCCACGCTGCGGCGCACCCGCGTGAATGGTTCGCACGCCAGGGCGGCGCGCGGCGCGCAGGCCGCCACGCGCGTGAAAGCCTCGATCGGGGGCGGGGACGGCTGCATTCCGCACCGTACGCGACATTGCGGCATCCCTCCGGCCCCAGTCCTACGCGAGCACCGGGCTTCCGATGCGCCAGGACGTTGGCATTGCGGTACGCTACGCTTGGCGGGGATGGCCAAAGCGCGGACCGTATTCTTTTGCTCGGCGTGCGGCCACGAGTCGGCGCGCTGGCTCGGGCGCTGCCCTGCGTGCGATGCCTGGAACACCTTCGCCGAGGCCCCGCAGCCGAGTCCCAAGCGCCGTGACGGTGCAACTCCGCGGGCGGCGCCGGGGGGCGGGCTTGCGCCGGTGCCGATCCGGCTCGGCGACGTCTCGAGCGGTCCGGTCGCCCGCGTTGCGAGCGGCATGCGCGAATTCGACACGTTGCTCGGGGGCGGCATCGTGCCCGGCAGCCTCGTGCTCTTGGGCGGTCCGCCGGGCGCGGGCAAATCGACGTTGTTGCTGCAGCTTGCCGCCGATCTCGCGCGGCATACTCGGCAAAGCGGTCCCGTCGTCTACGTGTGCGGCGAGGAATCGGCCGCCCAAACGAAGCTCCGGGCCGAACGGCTGCACGCGAGCGACGACCTGCTGCTCCTAGCCGAGACGGATTTGCGCGCGATCCTCGAGGCACTGGAGCGAGTGCGGCCGCGCGTGCTCGTCGTCGACTCGATCCAAACGATGGCGTTGCCAGAGGTCGAGTCGTTTGCGGGCAGCGTTGCGCAGGTGCGCGATTGCGCGACCGCGCTGATGGAATTCGCCAAACGCACGGACTGCGCGACCTTCGTCGTCGGCCACGTGACGAAGGACGGCTCGATCGCCGGTCCCCGTTTGCTCGAGCACCTGGTCGACACGGTGCTGTACTTCGAGGGCGAGAACGGAGCGGAGTACCGAATCGTCCGCGCGCACAAGAACCGCTTCGGCAGCGCGGACGAAATCTGCGTCTTCTTGATGGACGAGCGCGGCCTTCACGAAGTCGCGAACCCCTCCGAACTGTTTCTGGGGCGCGGAGGCAATGCGGCGCGGCCAAGCGGCTCCTGCATCGTCGCGAGCATCGTCGGATCGCGACCGGTGCTCGTCGAGATTCAGGCGCTCGTCGGCGAAACGAGCTACGGCACCCCGCAACGGTTGGCCGCAAATGTCGACCGCGCCCGGCTCGCAATGATCCTCGCCGTGCTCGAGCGGCGCGCCGGCATCCACCTCGGAACCCACGACGTCTACGCCTCCGTCGCGGGCGGTCTGCGCGTCCACGAGCCTGCGGCCGATCTCGGCATCGCCTTGGCCGTCGCCTCGGCGTTTCGCGGCGTGCCGCTCGCCGCCGGCACGGTCGCCTTCGGAGAACTCGGCTTATCGGGCGAGGTGCGTGCCGTCTCGCAGCATGCGCGCCGCACGGGCGAAGCGCGCAAGCTCGGCTTCGAGGCAATCGTCGCGCCGCCGGGACCGGCCCGCGCCGCCGGCGACGGTACCATCGTGGCGCGCGACGTCGCGAGCGCGGTCGCAAACGTGCTCGGCTAGCGCGTGCGCGTCTTCGAGTGCGTGCCCAACGTGAGCGACGGCCGCGATGCCGCGACGCTCGATGCGTGCGCGAGCGCGATAGCCGGTGGGGGCGTGACCCTCGCGCATCGCACGAGCGATGCGGTGCACGACCGCAGCGTCTTCACATTCTTCGGCAGCGGCGACGCCGTGCTGGCGGCGATCGTGGCGCTCGCGGCCGTCACGACGGAGCGCATCGACCTGCGAACGCGACGCGGTGCGCATCCGCGCATCGGTGCGCTCGACGTCGTGCCGATCGTGCCCTTCGGCAGCGCGACCCTCCCGGACGCAGCCGGCCTCGCCCACGAAATCGGCGCGCGTCTGTGGTCGACATACGCTCTACCCTGCGTTTTCTACGGCGCGGCCGCGACGCGCGAAGAACGCCGCTCGCTCGCCGACGTGCGCGCGGGGCAATTCGAGGCACTCGTGGCGCGCGGTCACCGCTTCGGGCCGCCGGACATCGGCGATGTCGCGGCGCATCCCAAAGCAGGCGCCATCGCGATCGGTGCGCGCGAACCGCTCGTGGCCTTCAACGTCGTGCTCGCGAGCGACGATGTGGCGCTCGCCCGCACACTCGCCCGCGACCTGCGAGAACGCGGCGGCGGTCTGCGAACATTGCGCGTGCTCGGCATCGCGCTCGCGGACGGGCGCGTGCAGGTCTCCTGTAACGTGACGGATTGCGACGCAACACCACTCCACCGCGTCTTCGCGACGATCGCCGCGCTTGCGGCCCGCCGCGGCGTGCGCGTCGAGCGCAGCGAACTGATCGGCCTCGTCTCGCGGCGTGCGATCGCACGCGCCGTCGCGCACGAATTCGGCGTCGAGGGTCTGCTGACGACGACGCAGTACAGCGGCAGCAGAGCCAACGCCTAGCGCCCGCGCCAGTACACCGTACGCTCGAGCCACCCGACGAGGACCACGCCGTGAGCACAACCGCCGCCTCTGCCACCTTAACAACGCTCGACCCAACGACCGGCGAAGCGCTCGACACCTATGAGATCCACGACCGGGCCGCGATCGACGCGACGCTCGAACGCGCGGCCGGGACCTACCGCACGTGGCGCGCGACGCCGCTCGCGCAACGGGCGGGTCCGGTCCGCGCGGCGGCCGCACTTTTACGTGCGCGCAAAAGCGAACTCGCGACCCTCGCGACGCGCGAGATGGGCAAGACCCTCGTGGAGGCCGAGGCCGAAGTCGAGAAGTGTGCGACGGGCTGCGAGCATTATGCGAACGAGGGTGCGCGTTACCTCGCGAATTCGCCGGCCGAATCGTCGGCAGCGAAGAGCTACGTCGCGTACCGGCCGCTGGGCACTCTGCTTGCGATCATGCCGTGGAATTTTCCCTTCTGGCAGGTCTTTCGGGCGGCGGCCCCCGCACTGGTCGCGGGCAACGTCGTGGTGCTCAAGCACGCGGCCAACGTGACCGGCTGCGCGCTTGCCATCGAGGAGATTTTCACCGCGGCGGGCTTTCCGCCCGGCGCGTTCGCGACGCTCGTCGTGGCGGGCCGCGACATGGAGGCGATCGTCGCGGACCCGCGCGTTGCGGCCGTGACCTTGACGGGCAGCGAGGGTGCGGGCTCCTCCGTGGCCGCGGTCGCCGGGAAACACCTCAAGAAGACGGTGCTGGAGCTCGGCGGCTCCGACGCGTTCATCGTGCTCGCCGACGCCGACATCGACGCGGCCGCCCGGACGGCCGTCAAAGCCCGCTTTCAAAACAACGGCCAAAGTTGTATCGCGGCGAAGCGCTTCATCGTCGAAGCGCCGGTGCACGATGCGTTCCTCGACGCGTTCGTGCGCTACACGCGCGAACTCGTCATCGGCAATCCGCTGGATCGCACGACGAAGCTCGGGCCGCTCGCCCGCGCCGACCTGCGCGACGACCTCGCACGGCAAGTCGAGGCGACGCTGCAAGCGGGCGCGACGCTCGTCACGGGCGGCCACGTCATTGCCGGCGCGGGCAACTTCTACGAGCCGACGATCGTCGCAAACGTCACGCCGGAGATGCCGATGTTCGGTGAGGAGACGTTCGGGCCCGCGGCCGCGGTCGTGCGGGCACGAGACGTCGAGCATGCGGTCGAACTGGCCAACGCCTCGCCGTATGGTCTGGGCGGAAACCTCTGGACGCGCGACACCGAACGCGCCGAAGCGATCGCGGCGAGGCTAGAATCCGGCGGCGTCTTCATCAACGGCATGACCGCCTCCGATCCGCGCTTACCCTTCGGCGGCATCAAACGCAGCGGATACGGCCGCGAGCTCTCGGTCTTCGGCATCCACGAATTCGTTAACGTCCAAACCGTTTGGATCGGCCCGCCCAGCAACGTGCCCGCAGCGAGTGACGCGACGCCGGCCGAGTAGCGTTACTACCGCGTCGCGAGCGTCGCCCGTTCGGCGGCGAGGCTCGCGATGCGGGCGAAGCCCTCGTCAAGCTGCGCGATTTCGCAGACGAAGCTCGTCCGCAACCAGCCCGCCAGAATCGGCGAAAAAATGTCGGCGGGAATCGCGACGACGTCCCGCAGGGCGATGAGCGCCTCCGCAAAGGCCAGCGTGTCCAGACTTGCCTCGCCGACTCGCACGCACGCGTAGAAGCCGCCCTCCGGCTCGACGTACTGGAGCCCCGTCGCGCGCAGCGCCGCGAGCGCGCCGGCGCGCTGACGTACGTACCACGGGCGGTGCGCGGCGAGGTCGTTCGTGCGGAACACCTCCAGCGCCACGCGCATCGCAAACGTGCTCGCACACGACGTCAGCCAGCCGTGCAGTTTGACCAAGTGCGGCATGAGGTCGCCCGGCGCCATGAGCCAGCCGAGCCGCAAGCCCGTCAGGGCGTTCGATTTCGAAAGCGAATTGATCGCGATGGTATAGGGTACACTTTTCCGAATTCGCCCGCATCGTCCGTGTAGATGAGTTCGCGGTAGATTTCATCGTGCAGTACGTAGACGGGCTCGCCGCCGCGCGCGAGGAGGCCGGCTGCGATCCGTTGCGTCGTCGCACGCGAGATCACGCGACCCGTCGGGTTGCACGGCGAGCAAATCACGACGAGCCGCGTGTTCGGGCCGACGGCCGCGAGGATGGCCTCTGAGTCGAACGCATCCGCGGCGCGTGGATCGATGGCGACGCGCCGGCACGTCACGCCTTCGATCTGCGCGATCTTCGCGTAGACCGGAAAAGACGGCTCGACCACGAGCAGCTCGTCGCGCGCGGGATCGAGCAAGGTGCGCAGCGTGACGTAGACCGCCTCCTGCGAGCCCGTCGTGATACAGACGTTGTCGGCATGCGCGAGCGCCGGGTACGCGTACTGCGCGGCGATCGCTTCGCGCAAGTCGGCATCGCCGATGTTGGTCGAATAGCGGCAGCCGTGCTCGCCGACGTAGCGCATTGCGGCCTCGAAGTGCGCGAGGTTCGGCTTCAGCGTCGGTTCCCCGAGGCCGAGGTTGATGGAAGTCGGGCGGCGCTTGGCATGCAGCGCGCGAATCGTCGAGCCGCCGACCGCCGCGATCGCCGGATTCATACGGCCACGCCGAAATCGCGGATCGCGCTTTCGAGCGACGTTTTGCGATCGGTCGAGGCAGTCCGCTCCCCGATGATGAGCGCGCATGGCACGCCGTAGGTGCCGGCGGAGAACGTTTTGGGCAGGGAGCCCGGGATCACGACGGAGCGCGGCTCGATGCGGCCGCGAGTCACGGCCGCTTCGCTCCCGCGAACGTCGACGATCGGCGTGCTCGCGGTAAGCACGACGCCCGCGGCGAGTACCGCTTCGCGCCCGATGAAAACGCCTTCGACGACGATGCAGCGCGAGCCGATGAACGCGCCGTCTTCGACGACGACGGGCTGCGCCTGCGGCGGCTCCAGAACGCCGCCGATGCCGACGCCGCCCGAGAGGTGGACGTTCTTGCCGATCTGCGCGCACGACCCCACCGTCGCCCACGTGTCGACCATCGAACCCTCGTCGACGTACGCGCCGATGTTTACGAAGCCGGGCATCAAGATCGATCCGCGGCCTAAGAACGACCCGTAACGCGCCACGCCGGGCGGTACGCAGCGCGCGCCGAGCTCGGCATAATTGCGTTTGGTCGGAAGTTTGTCGTAGTACGACGGCGGCAGGTGGAGGCGCTGCCAGGCTGGGGCGAGCGTATCGGCACTTCGGTACAGATCGGCCGCGCCCACCTCGACGCTGTCGTGACGTTGAAAGTAGAGCAAAATGGCCTGTTTGACCCAGGCATTGGTCGTCCAGGAGCCGTCGGCGCGCGGCTCACACACGCGCAGAGTGCCCACGTCGAGGGCGTCGACGACGGCATCCACGACCGCACCCTCGGCTAGGCGCAACCCAGCCGGATCGGCAACGAGCGCTTCAACGGTAATGCGCATGACGGCGGCGTTCATACGGCAGCGAGTAAGGTGTCGGTACGCAAAGTCCTACTCCGGCGTCCACGGCGCGGGCGCGACATCCGGGAAAGGTCGCAGGCGCGGCGAACATCAGCGCCCCGCTGAGCAGTAGAAAAAGCGTCCCTTAAGGAGAAATCCGGTGCCAAACACCTCCGACGATCAGCTGCGTATCAACGCGATTCGCATGCTCGCCATCGATGCTGTGCAGAAGGCGAACTCCGGTCACCCCGGTCTGCCGCTCGGAGCCGCGGCGATGGCCTACACGTTGTGGAGCCGCCATCTCAAATACAACGCCGCGGACTCGGCATGGTGGGATCGCGATCGCTTCGTGCTCAGCGCCGGGCATGGCTCGATGCTCATTTACGCGTTGCTCTATCTGGCGGGCTACCCGCTCTCGCTCGACGACCTCAAAAACTTTCGGCAACTCGGCAGCAAGACGCCGGGCCATCCGGAGCTGCACCACACCCCGGGGGTTGAGGTAACGACCGGTCCGCTCGGACAGGGTGTCGGGAATGCCGTCGGGCTGGCGCTGGCCGAGGCGCACCTCGCCGCGACATACAATCGCGCGGAGCGGATCGTCGACCATTTCACGTATTGCATCGCGAGCGACGGCGATCTCATGGAGGGCGTCTCGGCCGAAGCCTCGTCCTTCGCGGGGCACCTGGGTCTGGGCAAGCTCATCGTGCTCTACGACGACAACAAGATTTCGCTCGCTGCGCCGACCGACGTAACGTTTACCGAAGACGTCTGCGCGCGCTACGAAGCGTATGGTTGGCACGTGCAGAGCGTTATTGCGGACGACGGCAACGACGTCGCGGCCATCGACGCGGCCCTCAACGCCGCCAAAGCCGACCCGCGGCCATCGCTCGTCGCCGTGCGCACGATCATCGGCTTCGGCTCGCCGCGCTCCAACACGTCCGCCGCGCACGGCGAACCGCTCGGCGCCGAGAACGTCAAGAAGACCAAGGCGGCATTGGGCTGGCCGGCGGAGCCGGATTTTTACGTACCCGATGACGTGCTCGCATGGTGGCGGGAGTGCGGCCGGCGCGGCGCTGCGGTGCAAGACGCATGGAACGCAACGTACGCGACGTGGACGGAGAACAATCCGGAACTCGCCGCGCAGCTCTCACGCATTCGCGACGAGAAAATGCCGAGCGACGTCGCCTGGCCGACCTTTACCGCCGAGAACGGCAGCGTCGCGACGCGCGAAGCGGGCGGCACGGTGCTCGGTGCCATCGCCGGAGCCTTTCCCGAACTCGTCGGCGGCTCGGCCGACCTCGACCCCTCCACCAAAACGTACCTCAAGGGCTGCGAAGACGTGAAGCCGGGCGACTACGCGGGGCGCAACGTGCATTACGGCGTGCGCGAGCACGCCATGGGCGCGATCTCCAACGGACTGGCGGTGCACAGCGGCATCGTGCCGTTCAGCGCGACCTTCTTCAACTTCTACGATTACATGAAACCGGCCGTGCGGCTCGCTTCGATCAACAAGACGCGCGAGATTTTCGTGTACACGCACGATTCCGTGTTCCTGGGCGAAGACGGCCCGACGCACCAACCGATCGAACAGCTTGCGGCACTGCGCGCCACGCCGAATCTCACGACGATCCGGCCGGCTGACGCGGTCGAAACGCGCGAAGCGTGGCGGTTTGCCATCGAGCACAAGGGACCGACCGCAATCGTCCTCTCGCGTCAGAAGGTGCCGTTCCTGGGCGAACGGGACACGAAAATGTCGCGCGGGGCGTACGTCCTGCACGGCGGCGATGCCCAGCCCGACGTGATCCTCATCGCGACGGGTTCGGAAGTCGGCCTCGCGCTCGACGCCGCCAAACTGCTCGAGGCCAAGGGCACCAAGACGCGCGTCGTTTCGATGCCGTCGTTCGAGCTGTTCGCGCAGGCCGACGCGGCGTATCGCGAGAGCGTCCTGCCCAGCGCCGTGCGCGCCCGCGTGTCGCTCGAAGCGGCCGCAACGTTCGGCTGGCATCGATGGGTAGGAGACTTTGGTACCGCAATCGGGATCGACCATTTCGGAATGTCGGCACCGGCGGGCGCGATCGCCAAAGAAATCGGTTTTACGCCCGAACACGTCGCCGACGTCGCCTCCGGCCTGCTTGCGAACGTCTAAGGAGCTCTCGTGGGAACCCAACTCAAAGACTTGAACGACTGCGGTCAGAGCATCTGGCTCGACAACATCCGGCGCAGCATGTTCGCATCGGGCGAACTGCATCGCCTCATCGCCGCCGGTTTGCGCGGCATGACGTCCAACCCAACGATTTTCGAAAAGGCCATCGGCAGCGGCAACGATTACGACGAGCAGCTGGGCGGCCTCATCGGCACCGAACACGATCCCAACCACCTCTTCGAGGCGTTGGCAATCGACGATATCCGTCACGCCTGTGACGAGTTCCGCGATCTCTTCGAGTCGACGCACGGCGGCGACGGCTTCGTGAGCCTCGAGGTTTCGCCGCTGCTCGCCGGCGACACGCAAGCAACGATCGATGCGGCCGCACGGCTTTGGAAAATGGTCGACCGGCCCAACGTCATGATCAAGATTCCCGCGACGCCCGCGTGTCTGCCCGCAATTACCGAGACGATCGCCGCGGGCATCAACGTCAACGTCACGCTCATCTTTTCACTCGAAACCTACGACGACGTAGCGAACGCCTATATCGCCGGGCTCGAGAAGCGGGTCGCCGCAGGCGGAGCGATCGATACAATCGGCTCGGTCGCAAGCGTCTTCGTCAGCCGCATCGATACCGCCGTCGACAAGCTCCTCGACGACAAGATCGCGAAGAACCAGCCGCAGCTGGCAAGTCTCAAGGGAAAGACGGGGCTCGCGAACCTCAAGTTGATCTACGCGCGCTATCGCAAGATTTTCGAAAGCCAGCGCTTCGAAGCACTCAAAGGCGCGGGCGGACGCGTGCAGCGGCCTCTCTGGGCGAGTACCGGTACGAAGAATCCGGCATACCCCGATTTACTCTACGTCGAAGGGCTCGTCGGCAAGAATACCGTCAACACCCTGCCGCCCGCGACGCTCGACGCGCTGGTGGAACACGGCAAGGTCCGGCCCGATACCGTCGAGGACGGTCTCGACGACGCGCGGGCGACGATCGAAGCGCTCGCCAGCGCCCAGATCTCGCTGTTCGACGTGACGCAGAAGCTTCAAGTCGACGGTGTCAAGTCGTTCGCAGAATCCTATAACGCGATGCTCGGCGCTATCGGCGGCAAACAAAAACAACTCGCGCACGGCGGGGAGCGGGTGGAGATCGGCCTGGGAAAAACTGAGGCCGACCCGGAGACCGCGCTCGCACAGCTCGAACGGGACGACTTCCTCGTCAAACTTTGGAAGCACGACCCGACTCCGTGGTCGGCCGATCCGCAGCACGCCGCCATCATCAAAGGAGCCCTCGGCTGGCTCGATTTCCCGCGCACGGTGCTAGAAAATGCCGCCAACCTCGCCGCCTTCGCGGCCGAGATGGCCAAGCTGCACACGCACGTCGTCGTCCTCGGGATGGGCGGCAGCTCGCTTGCGCCCGACGTGCTGCGCGAAACATTCGGTACGGTGCCGAACTATCCGCGCCTGCACGTGCTCGACTCGAGCGATCCGGCGCAAGTGAAGACGCTCGAAGACGCGCTCGACTTGCCGCGCACGCTTTTCATCGTCGCAAGCAAGAGCGGAACGACGACCGAACCCGAAGCCTTCTTTCGTTACTTTTACGAGCGCATGCAAAAGGCGGTGGGCTCCGCGCAGGCGGGCAAACACTTCCTGGCAATCACCGATCCGAATACGCAGCTGGGTGCCGAAGCGAAGGAAGCCGGCTTCGCGCGCATCTTCGAAAACGACGCCGAAATCGGCGGCCGGTATTCGGCGCTCTCGTACTTCGGAATGGTCCCCGCGGCCCTCGCGGGCTACGATTTCAAGGCGATCCTCGACAGGGGTCTAGGCGGGCTGCAGGCCAACGCCCGCACGACCGAAGTGTCCGAGGCGCCGGGCGTGCGATTCGGGGCGACATTGGGCACGCTCGCGAAAAGCGGCCGCGATAAACTTACGATCGTCACGCATCCGGAGATTGCCGCCTTCGGCACGTGGGCCGAGCAACTCGTCGCGGAGTCGACCGGCAAGAGCGGAACGGGCATCGTGCCGGTCGAGGGCGAGCCGCTCGGCTTTCCGCACGACTACGGCAACGACCGTGTCTTCGTCTACGTCGGCTCCGGGCTACCGCCGAACGAGCACCTGACGGGAGCGATGGACGGCGGCACGATCGAGACGCGGCTACACCTCCTGGAGGAGGCGGGACACCCCGTCATCCGGCTGGCGATGAACGACCGGCTCGACATCGGCGAGCAATTCGCGCTCTGGGAAATCGCGACGGCGACGGCGGGCGCGGTGCTCGGCATCGACGCATTCGATCAGCCCAACGTTGCCGAATCCAAAGACAACACCAAGCGACTCCTGGCGGCCTACAAACAAAGCGGCGCTTTTCCCGAGCCCGAGCCCAGCCTGAGCACGCCGTCCGCGCAGGTGATTGCGCTGTCGGGTTCCCGCGACGTCGCGCTCGGGCCGGATCTGCCAAGTGCGATCGCGGCGATCGTCGCGCAGGTGCGTGCGGGAGATTACATCGCCTTTACGGCGTACGTCGAGATGAACGAGGAGCACCGCTTGGCGCTCCAGGTGTTGCGCCGCGGCGTGCGCGACGCGCTCAAGGTCGCGACGACCGTCGGCTTCGGTCCGCGCTTCCTGCACTCGACGGGCCAACTGCACAAGGGCGGGCCGGCAACCGGCGTGTTCTTCCAACTCACGACCGACGCAGCGCAGGCGACCGACCTCGACATTCCCGGCATGGTCACGTTCGGCGCGCTGCTGCGCGCACAATCGCTCGGGGATTTCGAATCGCTCGACTCGCGCGGGCGTCGCGGTGTCCGGCTCCACCTCGCCGGTCCGCTGCCCAAGGCGTTCGAGGCGCTCACGAATGCCTTCGAAGACGCGGTCGCCGCCAGGGCATAGGTCCGCTCGCAAACACTCCCGCAGCGACCACACTTAGACGACTCGAAGGGAACTCAATGCAACTCGGCATGATCGGCCTCGGCCGCATGGGCGCCAATATGACGACGCGGCTGCTGCTCGACGAGCACGAACTCGTTGTTTTCGACTTCAACCCCGCCGCCGTGGAGCATTCGGTGAGCGAGGGCGGCGTTGCGGCGACCTCCGTCGCCGACCTCGCGTCGAAACTCGCGCCGCCCCGCGCCGTGTGGATCATGGTTCCGGCCGGCAACGCGACCGATCTCACCATCACCGAATTGCTGCAACATCTCTCGGCCGGCGACACGATCATCGACGGCGGCAACTCGAACTTTCGCGACTCCCAAAAACGCGCGGGCCTCGCGAAAGTCAAGGGCGTCGACTTCATCGACGCCGGGACGTCCGGCGGCGTGTGGGGCCTCAAGAACGGCTATTGCCTGATGGTCGGCGGGGACGCGGCTGCCGTCAAACGCTGCGAGCCGATCTTCCACTCGCTCGCGCCGCCCGACGGCTACGCGCACGTCGGCGTGTCGGGCGCGGGGCATTTTTCGAAGATGGTCCACAACGGCATCGAATACGGCATGCTCGCTGCGTACGGCGAGGGTTTCGAAATCCTCGAGAAGTCGGAGTTCGGCTTCGACCTGCACGGGCTCGCGAAACTCTGGCTGCAGGGCAGCGTCGTGCGCTCGTGGCTGCTCGAGCTTGCCGAGCTCGCATTTGCGGAAGACCCGCAGCTGGCCTCGATTCGCGGCTACGTGGAGGACTCGGGCGAGGGCCGCTGGACGGTCCAAGCCGCGATCGACGAGAACGTGCCGGCGCCGATCATCACGCTCTCGCTCCTGTCGCGCTTCGTCTCGCGGCAGGACGAGTCGTTTAGCGCGAAAGTCATTGCGGCGCTTCGCAATCAGTTCGGTGGGCATCCCGTCAAACACGAGGAGACAGTGGGCGCTTAACGATGGCCGACATACGAATCCTCGAGCGCAGCAACGGCGCCGCAACGGCGATCAACCCGCTGCGTGCGGGCCTCGACTCCAACCGCATCACCGATCCGTGCAACATCGTCTTCTTCGGCGCGAGCGGCGACCTCACCAAACGCATGCTGATGCCCGCGATGTACAATCTTCGCCTGGGCGACATTCTACCCACCAACTTCGGCATCGTCGGCTTCTCGCGTTCGGAAAAATCGCATTACGATTTCCGCGAGGAGATGAAAACCGCGATCGACGAGTTCTCGCGCACCGGCCCGACCAAAGATCCGCTCTGGGGCGACTTCGCGAACCGGCTGACCTACGTTGCGGGATCTTTCGACGACGTCGACGCGTTCAAGGAGCTGCGCGCGCAACTCGAGGAGAACGACGAGAAACTCGGCACGCAGGGCAACCGCCTGTACTACCTTTCGACGCCCCCGACGGTGTTCGCCAAAATCGTCCAACAGTTGGCCGCCGCGGGGCTCGGGCCCAAGGATCAGACCACCGGCTGGTCGCGCATCATCGTCGAGAAGCCCTTCGGCACCGATATCGACTCCGCGCAAGCGCTGCAGATCGAAGTGACCAAGGTCTTCGACGAAAAGCAGGTCTATCGCATCGACCACTACCTCGGCAAAGAGCCGGTGCAAGACATCATGGCGCTGCGTTTCGCCAACGTGATGTTCGAGCCGATTTGGAATCGCCGTTACGTCGACAACATCCAGATCACGGCAGCCGAGACGGTCGGCGTCGAAGGCCGCGGGGGTTACTACGAAAATGCGGGCGCGCTCAAGGACATGATTCAAAATCACGTCATCAACTTGCTCGCGCTCGTTGCGATGGAGCCGCCTATCTCGCCCGCCGCGGACCATATCCGCGATGAAAAATTCAAAGTGCTATCGGCGATGCGGCCGATCAAGCTCGACGATGTGCCGAAGTTTACCGCGCGGGGGCAATACGGCCCCGGGCTCATCGAGGCCAAACCCGTTCCGGGCTACCGCGACGAACCGAGTGTCGACCCGCAGTCGACGACGGACACCTACGCCTGCGTCAAATTTTTCATCGACAACTGGCGCTGGGCCGACGTGCCCTTTTACCTGCGCAGCGGCAAACGGCTCGCGCGCAAACATTCCGAGATCGCCGTGACGTTCCGCAGTTTGCCGCACCGCATCTTCGGCGAAGCCGGCGACCAGATCGAATCGAATACGCTGGTCATGAAGATTCAGCCCGACGAAGGCGTCTCGATTCGTTTCAACGCCAAAGTGCCGGGTCCCAAAATGCACATTCGCGGCGTAACGATGGACTTCAATTACGGGACAGGCTTCGGCGTCGTCTCCGCGCCCGCATACGAGCGACTCATCGGCGACGCGATGCGCGGCGACGCGACGCTCTTCACGCGCTGGGACGCCGTCGAACAGGCGTGGCTCGCGGTGGTGCCCATCATGGCGCGCTGGAGCGAAGCGCGCATCATCGACTTCCCGAACTATCTCGCGGGCAGCCAGGGCCCGCAGAGCGCCGATGCTCTGCTGGTCGCCGACGGCCGGGAATGGAGGCGCATCTAATGACGACGCATCTCGATTCGGCCCGCGACGTCGCCTCGATCCTCGAGGAGCTCCGCCGTTCGCGCCACGCGACCGCCGACGGTCGCCCTGCCACCGCCGCGCGCGTGGCGACGATGAACTTCGTCGTGTTCGTCGACGACCCGACGCACCGCGAGTGGGTCCTAGAGCGCGCCGCAATCGTCGCGGACAAATATCCGTCGCGCCTGATCGTGCTCGATTCCACGCAAGCGATCTGCGGCGTCGACGTCGCGACGACGACCCGCGAGACAGGCAACGCGACCGTCGTCAACGAGCGAGTCGACGTTGCCGTCAGCGAACTCGACCACGCCGCCATCGTTAGCCTCACACAGGAACTTTCGATTCCCGACATTCCGACCGTGCTATGGTGGAGCGGAGCGAAGCTGCTGGCAAGCCGCACGTTCTCCGGGCTCGCATCCGCCTCGGCGACGATTCTGGTCGACTCGTCGGGAAAGGCGCGCGACGAAGAGACGATTCGCGAGCTATGCACTTTTCACGAACGCTTTCCGGACGTCGTGCTGCACGATCTCGCGTTCATGCGGCTGACGCCGTGGCAAGATATGATCGCGCAGTTCTTCGACGACCCGGCGTTGCGGGAAGATCTTTTTTCTTTATCCCACATCGAAATCGAAAGCGGCTCGGAGGCGGAAGCACTCTATCTCGCGGGTTGGCTCGGCAGCCGGCTGTCGTGGAGCGCACGATCGCGCAATGCGTTCGTCGACCGGAAAGGCAACGCGATTCCGTTTACCAAGATCGATAAGGGCGATCGCCGCCGGGTGCGCAGCGTCGTCTTGCGCTCGCCCGATTCGACCTATCGCGCCGAACTTTCCGACGACGACAGCAACGTCGTCTGTCTGACGGTTGAAGGGGCCAAAGCGAAGGCCGTCGGGTGCGTGCCACTGCAGAACATCGAGAATACGGCGCTCATCGAACGGGCGATCCTCGAAAACGCGCGCGAAGCGATCTTCGAAACGTCGCTCGAAACCGTCAGGGAACTGCTCGGATGACGCCGGTCCGGTAAGAGCGATGCCCCCGCGCGCCGGCCTGACCATCGTCGCCGACGACGCTGCGCTAGCGCGTGCGCTTGCCGGGCTCGTTATCACCGAAGCCAAAGGTGTGATCGAGAAGCGCGGGAGCTTCACCTTGGCTCTGGCCGGCGGCAGCACACCCAAAGCCGCCTACGCGCTGCTCGCGCACGAAGCAACGGCGGTCGATTGGGCCCGTGTGCGCTTCTTCTTCGGCGACGAGCGCTGCGTGCCGCCGCACGACGAGCAATCGAATTATCACACCGCCCACCAGGCGCTTCTCGGGCCGCTCGGCATCGCGGACGCGCAGGTCTTTCGCCTGCGGGGCGAAGATGCTCCGGGGCGGGCCGCGGTCACCTACGCCGACGTGTTACGCCGCGAACTTTCCGCCACGCAGGACGGCATTCCGGTGCTCGATCTCGTGCTGCTCGGGATGGGGCCCGACGGTCACACCGCATCGCTCTTCCCGGGAAGCAATCCGCTTACCGACGATGCGGCGCTCGTGCGCGCGCCCTACGTCGAGGCCTTCACAACGTACCGGCTCACGCTGACGCCGCGAGTGCTCAACGCCGGCCGGGTCGTCGCGGTGGCGACGGCAGGGGACGCCAAAGCGGACGCGCTGCACGCCGTTCTGGAAGGCTCCCCCGATCCGACGGCCTATCCCATCGCGATTCTGGCACCGCGCAGCGGCGACTTACGCTGGCTCGTCGACCGCGCCGCCGCTGCGAAACTCGCGACCGGCTGAGGCGGCCTCAGGGCGTTCGCGTTCCCTGCAGGTCCGGTACCTGCCCTAGCGGCGTCGTGCCCAGCGTGCGAACGTCCACACCGTTATTGGCGAGGATCGCCCCCGTAACGCGATCGAGTTCGACCAACGCCTTCTGCACGTCGCTCTGCGCCTGCAGCTCACGGCCGCGCTGGTTCGCGACGGCGACCTGACGCTGCAACACGAGAAACGTCGTCGAGCCGCCGGCGCGGAACTTGCGCGCTTCGCTTGCGGCGACGCTCTCGGCGGCCGTGCGCGCTGCGCTCGCAGCGAGCAGCCGCGCCCGAGCCGAGCGATAGCCTTGGATGGCGTTGCGCGCCTCGGCTTGAACGCGCTGGATGAGTCCGACTTCCTGTGCCGCCAGGGACTGGCGCCGTTCCAGTTCGGCGCGATACGTCGCATCGGCCGTGCGGTTGCGCAACGGGAACCCGAGCGTCGCAGCGACCGTGTACTGCGGATACGTACCGGAAAACAGCGATTTGTACGCAGCGCCGAGTCCGCCGACCGAGCCGCCGGACGGCCCGGCACCCATGGCGCCGGCGAGCGGGACCAGCGGCGTACCGGGCGGTGCGGTCGCGTTCACCCGAGCGATGAGGGCGTTGATTGCCGCAGCCTGCACGGCCATTCCGGCGGCGAGCGGATTCGCGTTCGCAGGCGTCGGCGTCCCCGCGAAACCGTTCTCGGTGATGCCGAACGTGAGGTCGAGCTGCGGCTTGCGCTGATCGCTCGCGTAGGCGGTATTGACGTTCTGCACGCGGATGCTTTCGCGCAAACGCGCGACCTCGGGCCTGGTCCGTAGCGCCGCGACGACGACGTCGTTCAATGCCGGCTCCGGGATGACGGTCGAGACGGGCGAGGTGGGCACGAGGTTGGCCGTCCAAATCGGATCGCCGGCGTCGCCTAGAATCAGCGACTTCAACGTGTTTTGCAAGCTCGCGACGCTCGCGATCGCGGTGTACACGTTCTCTTGAAACTCGTTGACTTGCGTGTCGGACTCGACGATGTCGACGCGCGCGGCAGCGCCCCGGCGCACCAGACGAGCGTTCGATTCCGACTGCGCGCGAGCCTGGCGCAGCGCGTCCTCTTGGATCGCGACGTTCTTCCACGCGGCGACGAGATTGGCGTATGCCACGAGCGTGGCGTCGACGGTATTGGACGCTGCGAGCAGGGCCGCGTCGTCGGAGAGGTCGGCATTGATCTTGGCGAGCGCGATCGTGCGGCGCGCATCGTCGATCGCACGGCCGCGCGCGAGGGGCTGTGTGAACGCGATGCCGAGCGATGTTTGATAGTAAGGGTCGTAGCTATTGACCGTCGAGCCATTGGTCGCGCGGGCTGCGCTCGTCGTCGCTTGGAAACGGCCGCCGCTACCGGTCAGTCCTGAAAGCCCCGCACTCGCGCCGAGCCCCGATGTCTGCAGCGGCGTGCCGCCGGGACCGGCTTGGAACGTCGAGAGCGCCGGTGATGTCCCCGACGTATACGACGGTGCAATTTGCAGCCGCAGATCGTACACCCCATTTGCCGCAACGATTTGGTAGGCAGCAACGCGCCGGTCGGATTGCGAGACGGCCAGATCGGGGTTGCGCGCCAGGGCCATCCCGATCGCGGCATCGAGCGCGAGTCCGACGAAGGGTCCGTCGTTTCCCGCGATGTCGCCCGTCGGCAACGTCTGGCCCGGCGTGCGAAGGCCGGGTTCGATTGCAGGCACCGCGGGCAAGATGAGCCCGCTGCCCGGTCCGACCGAGACGTTCGGGCGCGCGGTCGCGATCGGCACCGGCGTCCCAGCGACAGGTCGCGGCGACGCAGTCGGCGCCGGAGCGCCGAGCGTCACGGCCAACAGGAACAGCAACGAAGATTCTCCTTATTCTGCGGCGACCGGCGCCGTCGTTGTCGGACGTTTGAGGACGAAGGCCAGCGGCGCGAACAGCAGCGAAATCGCTCCGACCAAACGAGCCGTGTCGGCGTAAGAAAGAATGGCCGCTTGTTGGGTCACGATGCGATTGAGGTCGCGTCGCGCGCCGCTCGACGACGCGCCGCCGTGGCCCGCCACATAGCTCGCGACGGGCCCGCGTCCGAGCGTGATTTGCGAGGCGAGTTCGGTGTGGTGCGTCGCGTTGGCGCGAGCGAGGAGCGTCACGAGCAAGGCGATCGCGACGCTGCCGCCGATCTGCCGCGCGAGGTTGAAGAACGCGGACGCACCGGGGATTTCCCGGGGCGGCACGGTGCCGAGCACGGACACCGTCAGCGGCACGAAGATTTGCGCGAGCCCCACGCCGCTCAGTGCGAGCGAAGCGAAGAACGTCCAGAAATCCGATTGCGGGGTCGTGACGGCTGCGAGCATAAAATTCGAGATGCCGATACACGTGAAGCCGCTTGCGACGAGCCAGCGCGAGTCGATCTTGTTGCGCGAGGCGAGAATCGCGGCAAACGGCGTGAGCAGCAGGACCGCTCCGGCGCGGAACACCAGCACTTCGCCCGACATAGTCGCGGTGAAGCCGAGCGAGCCTTGCACGAACTGCGGCAGGATCAGCACGCTGCCGTAAAGGCTCACGCCGAGCACCATCCCGAGCATGCTCCCGGCCGCGACCGAGCGATACTTCAGGACCGAAAGTTTGACGATCGGTCGAGGCGAGCGCAGCTCCCACCACAGAAACGACGCCAGTCCGACGACCGCCGCCACGCTGCACGCAACGATCGACGTATCGTCAAACCAGTCTTTCTGCTGGCCCTGGTCGAGCACGTACTGCAGCGAGCCGATGCCCCCCGCGAGCAGGCCGAGGCCGACGTAGTCCAAGGGAAGTTTCTTGGGCCGTTCGGGATTGCGCAGCATCAAGAGCACGATAAGCAGCGATGCGATGCCGGGGATGAGGTTGAGAAAGAACGCGTAGCGCCACGAAAGTTGGTCCGTGATGATGCCGCCGAGGGTCGGCCCGAGCGTCGGCCCAAGGATGACGCCGACGGAAAAAATGCCCGCTGCCTTGCCCTGCTCGGAGTTCGGGTAGGTCTCCCGCAGAATCGCCTGCGACGTGGAGATCAGTCCTCCGCCGCCGAGCCCCTGCACGATGCGCCAGAAGATGAGCGCCTCGAGCGATTGCGAGAGCCCGCACATCATCGAGGCGACGGTAAAGATCACGATCGACGCCGCATAGTACTGCCGCCGCCCGAAGCGCTGCTGCAGCCACGGCGTGATCGGGATGACGATGACGTTGGCAATGATGTAGCCCGTCCCGATCCAGGCCGCCTGATCGACGCTCGCGCCGAAGTTCCCCTGAATGTTCGGCAGGGCGACGTTGACGATCGTGACGTCGACGATCTCGAGCAGCGTCGCCATCACGATCCCGATCGTGATGAGCGTGCGTCGCCAGCCGTATTCGACGACATCGCGCGGCGCGTAGTCGGAAACGGTCAGAAGCGGTCGCGATCCGTTCCGCACGCCCGCGACGGCTGATGCCATCGCCGCCTACTTCACGCGAACCGACGTCTCGACCGACATGCCGGGACGCAGTTTATAGTCCGATAGATTGCCGCCGGCGACGCGATCGAAGAGAATCCGGACCGGGAGTCGCTGCGTGACCTTCACGAAATTACCGGTCGCATTCTGCGCGGGCACGAGACTGAACTTGTTTTGCGAGGCAGGCGAGAGATTATCGACGTGCCCTTCGAACTTGACACCCTTGTATGCGTCGACATTGATGTCGACCGTTTGGCCGATGCGCATCTTGCCGGTCTGGGTTTCCTTGAAGTTGGCCGTGACGTAGGTGTGGGACGACGGAATGAGCGTCAGCAGTGACGCGCCGGGCGAGACGGTCTGCCCGACTTCGACGTTTTTCTGCCCGACGTAGCCGTCGATCGGCGAGACGATGCGCGTGTAGCCCAGGCTGTTTTGCGCGGTGACGAGCTGAGCGTTCAGCGACGCGATTTGCGCCCGTGCGGCGTCGGCTTGGGCCTGCTGTGCGGTCACGCGACTGCCGGCGTTACTTTCCAGATACTTGCCTTGCGCGGTGGCGAGCTGCGCCTGCTGGACGCCGATCTGCGACTGCGAGCTCGACGCGGAGAAGCGCTGCGCGTCGAGCCTTTGCTGCGCCTGCGCGAGCCCCGCGTTCGCGTTGCCGACCTGCGCCTGGGCCTGCGAGTACGACGACCGGGCCGCCTGGTAGCCCGCGCGCGCCGCATCGAGTTGCTGCGCGGCAATGTCGCCCGACGAAACCAGCGACGTCGTGCGCCGCAGGTCCGCCTGCGCGCGACGCAGGTTTTCGAGCGCGCCCGGCAACGCGTCTTGCGCCGCGTGCAGCTGCGCGCGCGCCGCCTCGACGCCGGAGGCTGCGACGGCGATCTGGCCGTTCGCGGATTGCGCGTTGCTCGCGGCGCTATCGATTGCCGCGCGAGCTTGCGCGATGCCGCCCGTGGCCTGCTGGTCTTGGGCCGCCTGCGTATCGCGCGTTAGCGTGACATTTTCTTGGGCGGCGCGGGCTTGCGCGCGCTGCGCCGCGGCTGCCGCGGTCGCCTGCGCGACGCGATCGGCCTCGTCGCGGCTATCGAGCAAGACGAGGACCTGTCCTTTGCGCACGGACTGATTGGTGTCGACGCGGATCTGCGAGACGCGTTCTGCGATCTTACTGGTCACCTGCACTTCGTCGGCGTCGATCGTTGCGTCGTCGGTCGTTTCGTGCGTCGAGGCGTACGCGAAGTATCTGATGCCGAAGATGAGGGCGAGCACGAGCACGATGACGCCGGCGCACAGACCGGCGATGCGGACGACGGGATTGGCCGCCTTGCGCTCCGCCTCGCGCGGCTCGGCCGGCGAACGCTCGGCACCGCGCGGCGCCCCCGCGCTCGGCGCGTCGCTCTCACGGCTGGGAGTAACCTGTTGTGTGCCTGCCATTATCGTCCTCGTGCTCCGTTGTAAAAGACTTCCACCAAATTTGCTACCGCCGTTTCCAGCGGCAGATCGACGTCGCCCCACAGTTTTCGCGACATGACGAAGGCGAAAATCAGCGACATGAACACGCGCGCGAGCCACTGTCCGTTCCCGCGCAACTCGCCCGCCGCGACCTTTTCAGCAAAGAACTCCCCAATGACGATTCGCGCGGCCGTCGGCGCCTGCCACGCACAGGTGAGCGCTTGCGGATTGGTCAGTTCCTCGGCCATCGAAATGCGGATGAGATCTTCTCTGAGCTTCATCGACTCGATGCACGAGAGCGCGAGTTGGCGCAACTGCTCCTCGGTCGTCGCATACGACCGTACGCGCTCGACGATTTGCGGGAACGTCGAGACCGCACTGTAGTGATCGAGCATTGCAGCGAGCAGCTGTTGTTTGGTACCAAAGTGCCGAAAGAGCGTCGCCTCGTTGACCCCGGCTCGCTCCGCGACCTCGCGCGTCGTGGTACCGCGACTGCCCTTGTTCGCATACAGCTCGCGGGTCGCCGCGAGAATGCGCGCGCGCGTCTGATCGACGCCGCTTCGCGCGATGGATTCGGGAGCGATCACTCGTGCTTACCGGTAAAGACGCTGTCGTCGATAGCGACGTTGGTTTTGTAATCGTTGTACGTCGCCTCAGCGGACGCGTGCACGAACGGAATGTGAATCGTCGCGTGCTGCTTCGCGAGCAGGGTGAAAGCACCGATATGTTGGAACTCTTGATTCATCGCGATCGTGCCGCCGTTGTAATAATACCAAGTCATCCCGTCGATGCGATTGGCGACGGGGTCGACCGCGACGTCCTCATGATCGATCTGTCCGCGCACTTTCTGCACGAGCCGGATCACCACGTCGCGATGACCCGCGACGGTACGTTGGCCCACGAGCGAGAGATCGAAGCGCTTCGTCCAACTGGTCGGATCGTCGATGTCGCTATAGAGCTTTTCGAAGCCTTTCGCATAGGAGGGCACCTTGCGGAACACGACTTCGAAATTGTCCGGCCGCTTGAAGTACGTCGTTCCGTCGAGGTGCTCGGAAACGTACGGGAAACTCCGCAGCTTGAAATCGACGCTGACTTGCGCTTCGTAGGATCGCATGTCGGCGTTCTGCGCGACGATATTACGCACGATGCTTTCCGGAGACGGATCGCTTTGCGCCGACGCTCGCGTTGCCACGAGCGTGCAGAGCGCAAACATACCCGCGACGAAAGCGGCGAGCGAACGCACGACTTTGCTCGTGCGTTCGGCCTGCCGCCCCGGGCGGCGCTGGAGGGCCGCCGCAATGGTTAACGCCATCTCGCTGAAAAAACTGAGCACAGTACAACCTTCCTGGTCCAAGCGGGTACTTGCATGCAGCAGCGTACCATGTGCCGCTCTGCCGTGCAAGTACCCGCTTGCACATAGCCGCTCTGCAAGCTAGCGAGCTCGCGGAGCTAGCCCTCGTCGCCGGCCTCGGCGCGGCGTCGATCGTGCTCGAGCCCCTCGACGACGAGGCGTCAGTCCTCGCGCTTCGTCCGAACGCGCCAATCTACCCGGCGAGCATGATCAAGCTCCCAATCGGCGTCGTGCTTGCGGCATCGTGCGAAGCCCGAGCGCACGCATGGACCGACAAAGTGACGGTCGATAGCAGCAACGTGACTTCGAACGACGCACCGTCGCCCTTCGTCGCGGGCTATACGGCCGAACTCGGCGCCTACGCACACGCCATGCTGAGCGCAAGCGACAACGTCGCAACCAACGTTCTGATCGACGTGCTCGGCCGGGAGGCGATCACAGCGGCCTGCGCGGCGTTGGGCTTGCAGGCGACCGCCGTGCGCCGCAAGCTCTCCGGTTCGTTGCCGCTCTTGGACGATCCGGCGGCGACCGGTCGCAACAGTCATCCCGCCGCGGACGCGGCCGCGCTGCTGCGCGTGCTCGCTCGCGACCCTGCTCGCGCCGCGCAACCGCACCGCGTCTATGACGCGCTCGCGACGCAGATCTGGAACGGGAAACTCTCGCGCGGCCTAATGCCCGGCGACGCCTTCGCGCACAAGACCGGCGACACGGACGAGGTGTCGCACGACGGCGGCATCCTCACGCTGCGCAGCGGCCGGCGCTTCGTCGTCGTGGTCTACACGGAGCTGCCGTCGACGCCGCAAACCGACGCGTGCCACGCGGCGTTCATGCGGGCGCTACGGCCGTACCTCGGCGACTGACGCGCCGAAGGACCACAGGGTAGGGCGGCGTATGCGCCTTCGAGATTCTTCTTACACCGCGGCCGCAGCATATGCCGCAAGGAGTCGTGCTTTGCGCTACCGTCCGCTCGTCACCCTCGGCCTCATCGCGGCGCTAGGGCCGATTGCCGCCCTCGCGGCAGGCGGGGCGATGGCCGGGAAAACGGTCAAGGTCGGAGTGGTCGCCGACGTGACGGGCTCGGCCGGTGCATACGGCACGTCGCAAAAGAACGCCCTGGAGCTCGCCGCCGACGACCTGGGGGCCGGGCGCATCGACGCCGGCGGCGCGACGCTCGCTTTCGACATCCAGGACGCCGCGAGCGACCCGGCGCAGGTCGTCAACCTCATTCAGAAGTTTACCGGCGACGGGACTGCGCTCTTGATCGGTCCGACCCTCTCCGCGGAAGCGAAGAAAGCCGACCCGATCGCGGTGCGCGCGAACCTCACGATCCTCGCGACCTCGAACACGGCGCAGGGCATCACGGCGCAGGGGCCATGCGTCTTTCGCGACTCCCTCGCGGAAGAACAAGTCGTCCCCGAAGCGGTCGCCAAAGCCGTGCGCGCATGGCATCCCAAGAAGGTTGCCATCATCTACGGCGACGACAATCAATTTACCAAGACCGACTACGACATCTTTAAAAGCGCGCTCGAACGCGAACACGTGCAGATCGTCGATACGGAGACGTATCACACGGGCGATGTCGATTTCAAAGCCCAGCTGACGAACATCGCGGGGAAAAAACCTGACATGCTGGTCGTCGGATCGCTGTTGGAGGAAGCCGTCAAAATCGTCGTGCAGGCGAAGCAAGCCGGACTGCGGACCCACCTCATCGGCGGTAACGGCCTCAATTCGCCAAAGTTCATTTCCCTTTCGGGCGATGCGGGCGACGGCGTCGTCATCGGCGCGGCGTACTACCTCGGCAACAACTACGCCGGCAATCGCGCCTTCGTCGATCGCTACAAGAAGAAATACGGAACGGGCCCCGACCAGTTCGCGGCGCAAGCCTACGCCGCGGCGCAGCTGGCGGCGGCCGCGGTCAAAGGCGGCGCGACGACGAGCGAACAGTTTTGCAACGCCTTCAAAAAACTCAGCGTCGTGCAGACGGTCCTTGGGCCCGTGAACTTCCAACCGTCGCGCGATGTGAAAGCGGCGAGTGCGATCGTGCGCGTCGCGAAGAATGGGTTCGCGTACTTCTAGTCGCACACTCCACGCCGTGCTCGCGCAGCAGCTCGCTAACGGACTCTTCCTCGGCGCGGTCTACGCCCTCTTCGCGATCGGCTACACGCTGGTCTTCGGCGTACTGGACATCCTCAATCTCGCACACGCGGCCATCTTCATGGCCGCGGCCTTCGCCGCGCTCGCACTCATCGGTGCCGGGCTGCCGCTGTGGGCCGCGTTCCCGCTCGCGATCGTCTTCGCGGGCGTGTTGGGCATCGCGCTGGACCGCATCGCATTCGCACCGTTACGCGCGCGTAACGCAGGCACGCTCGTGCCGCTCATCTCGTCGATCGGCGTCGCGATCGCGATCGGCGGCGTCGCGCGCGGTCTGTTCGGTCCGGGCGAACATCGGTTTCCGCCGGGAACGCTCGGTGCGCTCGGTGACGCGCAGGTACGCCTGGGAACGCTCGCCTTTAGCAGGCTCGATCTGGTGATCCTCGGCGTCGCGCTCGGGCTGATGCTCGCGCTCGCGTACGTCATGCGGCGCACGCCGCTCGGGCGCGCGGTCCGGGCCGTCGCCGAAGACCGCGTCGCCGCAGCGCTCCTTGGTCTCGATCTCGAACGGACGATCGCGCTGACGTTCTTCATCGCGTCCGCACTCGGCGGTGCGGCCGGTATTCTCATCGGTTTGCAGTACGACAGCGTGAGTTTGGAGATGGGGTCGCGCATCGAACTCAAAGGGCTCGCGATCGTCATCCTCGGCGGCATGGGCAGCGTGACGGGCGCCGTAATCGGTGCCTTCATCCTCGGAGCCGTCGAGACGCTCTCCGTCGCATACGTATCCTCAAGTTATCGCGATGCCGTCGCCTTCGGCGTCATGTTCGCGATTTTGGTGCTGCGCCCAAGCGGGTTGCTCGGCAAACGCGCGCTGCGCGCCGCATAGCGGTGCTCGGCTGGCTTGCCGCGCACTCGAAGCTGATCGATCAAGTCGGCATCAACGCGCTGCTCGCACTGTCGCTCTCCATCGGCTTGCGCGCGGGCCAGCTCGCACTCGCACAGGCGGCCTTCATGGGCATCGCCGCGTACGCGAGCGCCATCGGCGCCGTCGAAGCGCATTGGAATTTGCCCCAGTCGCTGGGCCTTGGGGCGCTCGCCGCGGCCGGCGTCGCCGCGCTGCTCGCGCTACCGCTCGGGCGGTTGCGCGGCGTCTTTCTCGCCATCGCGACCATCGGTTTCGGTGAGATCGCGCGGATCGTAGAGATCAACGCGCGCGCGACCGGCGGCGCCGAAGGGTACGCGAATATTCCCAACGACGCGAACACGGCATGGATCTACGGCACGCTCGCGGTCGCCGGAGCGCTCTTTTTCGCGTTTGCACGCAGCAAAGCCGCACTCGCGGTTGCGGCGACGCGCGAAGACGAGAGCGCGGCGCGCGGGGTCGGCATCGACGTCGCCGCCGTGCGTTTTGCGACGCTCGTCGCGGGTGCGGCTCTCGCGGGCTGCGCGGGCGTGCTCTACGCGCACGCGAACTACTTCATCACGCCGAGCGACTTCGGTTTCCCGCGCATGGAACAAATTCTCGTCGCGTGCGTGATCGGCGGCGTCACGAGTTCGCTCGGCGCGGTCGTCGGCGCCGCAGTGATGACCGTGCTTCCGGAGAGCGTGCGTTTTCTCGCGGACTATCGAGAAGTTTCGACGGGCGCGATTCTGCTCGGCATCGTGCTCTTCGCGCCCGACGGCATCGCGGGGCTGTGGCAGCGGCGCACGTGAGGCCGAACGCGTCCACGAGCGATGGGCTATCCGAACTCGCGGTCGCCGGGCTCACGGTGCGCTACGGCGGCGTGACCGCGCTCGACGACGTCGCCTTGCGCGTCGCGCCGGGACGCATCGTCGGGCTCATCGGCCCTAACGGCGCCGGCAAGACGACGCTCATCAACGCCGTTACCGGCGTCGTTCGGCCCTCGAGCGGTACGATCGCGCTCGGTGCAACGCGCCTGGCCGGCCTCGCGCCGCATCGCATCGCCCGGGCCGGCATCGCACGCACGTATCAAAACGTGCGCTTGTTCGCGCGGCTCGCGGTCGGCGACAACGTTCGTGCGGGTGCTTACCGGCAAGCACGAACGCTCGGCGACACGGAGATCCTCGAGCTTCTCGCGCGCACCGGCGCGACCGAGCGCGATCTGCGCCGCCGCGCGGGCGCGCTGCCCTACGGCGAACAGCGGCGGCTCGAACTCGCGCGCGCGCTCGCGGCCCGGCCCGCGGTGCTGTTGCTCGACGAACCCGCCGCGGGCATGAACCCAAGGGAGACGCGGGCGCTTGGGACGACGATCGCGAGCGTCGCACGCGACGGCATCGGCGTGCTACTCGTGGAGCACGATATGACGCTCGTTGCGGCGGTCTGCGACACGGTCGTCGTCCTCAACTTCGGCCGCGTCATCGCAACGGGAACGCCGCAGGAGATCGCGCGCGACCCGGCCGTCATCGAAGCGTACCTCGGGGCATGAACGCATGAGCCTGCTCGACGTCGCGGGCTTGCGTGCCGGCTACGGCCGCATCGAAGTCCTCCACGGTATCTCGCTGCGGCTCGAAGCGCAGACGCTGGGCGCGATCGTCGGCGCCAACGGCGCGGGCAAGACGACGCTGCTGCTCGCGCTCTCGCGCCTGATCGAAACTCGCGCGGGCACCATTCGCTTCGACGGCCGCGACGTCACGCACGCGCCGTCGCACGCGGTCGTGCGCGCGGGTCTGTGCCACGTACCCGAGGGACGCCGCATGTTGCCGGCGATGACCGTCGAGGAAAATTTGCTGGTCGCAGCGTCGCTCCGCCGCGATCGCACGGCGCGCGCGGAGATCGCTCACATCTACGAACGCTTCCCGATCCTGGGCACGCGCCACAACGTTGCGGCCGGATCGCTCTCCGGCGGCGAACAACAGATGCTCGCGATCGCGCGCGCGCTCGTCGTGCGTCCCAAACTCCTCGCGCTCGACGAGCCATCGATGGGGCTGGCACCCAAGCTCGTCGCCCAGATCTTCGACATCATCGCGGCCGAACGCGCGCGGGGGACGTCCATCCTGCTCGTCGAGCAGAACGCGCGCAAAGCGCTCGCGCTCGCGGACTACGCATACGTCATGGAGCGCGGCGAGATCAGCCTCGAAGGGACCGGCAGCGAGTTACTCGGACGCCCGGAGATCGCCGCCGCGTATCTGGGCGACGGCGATCGCAGCACGCTGCGCTAGGCGCTCGTCACCGGGGAAGCACCGGCTTGTGATCGGGATACGCCGGATGCGCGTAGCTCGGCAGCGGATGTTCGCGCAGCAGTTCGAGCGCCCGTTGCACGCCCGCTTCGAGTTGCGGGTCGTGCCCTTCGCGCACGAGCTTGGGATCCTCAAAGACTTCGATGTCGGGTGCGATCCCGTGAAGGATATTGCCGAAGCCTACGATTTTGCTGCTGTCGGAGTTCTGGCCGATATCGGCGGCGGACACGGCGCACGCGCAGTCATCTTTGATCAGCCCTCCGTCATCGACACTGCGCCGGTCGTCCTCGACAAAGCTCGGCATCCACGAGCGTTGCGATGAATCGGCAACGATCTTGCGAAACATCCGGCGTGCGATGCACGAGAAAGCGTGACTCTTGTGATCGAGCGCGTGATACCACCTGGCAACGAACCTTTCGTCGGTAAAGACATTGACATTGACATCGTCAATGTTGGTGTTGGTGGGTGGGACGGAACGAGCCGAAGCGGAGTAACGACGACTGTTGGAGTCGGCAGGTCTAACGATTAGCCGCATCATTCTGACAACGACGGCTTTCTAGGTGATCGAAGCCTACGCAACCTAGTAGCGCCCGATGCACTTGCACACGCGCTTCCCCGGATGACGTTCCTGGTCGTGTTCGGCGCCGTCGTCGCGCTCGTCCCGTGGAACATCGGCATCCCAAGGCTCGGCAGTTCGACGGCTGTTGCCTTCGGTGGGCGCTACCCGGCGATCGAGTACGCAGGCGCAGCGCTCACCATCTGGGGCACTCGGGCAACACGCCGTTGAGCGTTGCTCAAAGCATTAACCATGTTCTTGCGACGGGCTGGCGTAGACCGGCATCCACTTGGTACCTTCGCCGTCGCGTTGCACGGGCATCCATCCGACGATCGCCGCTGCCACCGGTTGCGGCGTACGGTTCGTAGGCTCTTGCGGTTCCGTCGGCGTCTTCACGCGGCGAGCGCCGGAACGCCGGTGGCTGACGCGCTTGCGAAGAAGCGCCACGGCGACATACAGGACCGGAACGAAGACGAGATTGAGTATTGTCGAGACGATCATGCCCCCGGCGACGGCCGTGCCGAGCGAATTGCGACTTGCGCTGCCGGCTCCGGTCGCCCACACCAGCGGCAAGATGCCGAAGATGAACGCGAGCGACGTCATGATGATCGGACGCAGACGTGTCTCGGCCGCGCGCGCAACGGCCGCTGCCGCGCTCAACCCGGTCTCTTGCAGCTGATTGGCAAACTCGACGATGAGAATCGCGTTTTTGCTTGCGAGGCCGATCAACATGATGAGGCCGACCTGCACGAAGATGTCGCTCGGCAGACCCCGCAGGCCGATCGCCCAGAACGCCCCGAGCAGCGCGAGCGGTACGGAGAGCAGAATAACGAAGGGGTCCCAAAAGTTTTCGTACTGCGCCGCGAGCACAAGGAACACGAAGACGATGCCGAGCGCGAACACGAGCGCGGCGAGGTTGCCGCCTTCGATCTGGTCGCGGGTAAGACCGAACCACGCATAGCTCATGCCCGTCGGTAGTGCATGCGTCGCGAGGTTCTGCATCGCTGCGACAACGTCCCCGGACCCGACGCCCGGTTTCGGCGCTCCGTCGATTTCGATCGAACGGAACAGGTTAAAGTGCGTAATTTCTGTGGGAACCTTGACCGCGGATGTCGTGACTAACGTCGAGAGTGGAATAAGCCCGCCCTGCGGTGAGCGGACATACATTGCGCCGAGTCCGGCTAGGTCGGATCGATATGCTGCGTCAGCCTGAACGTAGACGCGATAAGAGCGATTGTGAAAATCGAAGTCGTTGACGTACTGTGAACCTTCGAAGACGCCGAGCGTTTGAGCAAGCGTCGCGAACGGTACGCCGAGCGCCTCCGTTTTATCGCGATCGACTGCCAGATTGAATTGTGGCGCGTCGTTACGGAAGCTCGTGAACGCCGCGGCGAAGCGCGGATCGCCGTTCACCGTGCCGATCAATTTGTGTGCAGCCGCTGTTTCGGCGGCGAAGCCGAGGTCGTTTTGATCGAGAACCTGGAATTGGAAGCCGCCGAAGTTACCGATGCCCTGTACGGACGGCGGATTGAAGGCGAATACTTGGGCTTCGGGCTCGGAAGCGATGATCGGATACAGGCGGGCCAGAATCGATTTAAACGTGTGCGCGGAGCCTTGGCGCTCGTCCCACGGCTTGAGCGGCAGGAACGCGATGCCGCGATTCGATGCGTTCCCGGTAAAACCGAAGCCGTCGACGGCGAAGACGCCTTCGGCTTCCGGGACGGCTTGACGAATGCGTTGTGCGACACGAGCCGCCACGCGGTGCTCGTAGTCGGTGGACGTGCCGACGGGAGCCTGCAGGACCACAATGAGATAGCCTTGGTCTTCGTCGGGAATGAATGCGGTCGGCGTGCGCATGTACGTGAGCACCGTCGTTGCCAGCGCGAGCATGAACACGCCAAGTACCGCGACGCGAAAGCGAAGCAGCGTGGGCAGGAATCCATGATACCCGCCTCTGAGGCCTGCGATCGCGCGATTGACCAGCCGAAAGATTCGTGACGTTGGCGCGTGATCGTCTTTCAAGAGCGCAGCCGACAACGGCGGCGCTAAGGTCAGTGCCGTGAAGAGCGAGATCGCAATCGAGCACGCGATCGTGACCGCGAACTGTTGGTAGAGCAGACCGGTGGAGCCAGGGAAAAAGGCAACCGGAATAAACACGGCGAGCAGAACGAGCGATGTCGCAATGACGGCGCCCGAGATTTCACGCATGGCCGCCTCGGCCGCGGCGAAGGGCGACATGTGCTTCTCTTGCACGAAGCGAGCGATGTTTTCGATCACGACGATCGCGTCGTCGACGACGAGCCCGGTCGCGAGCGTCAATCCGAAGAGTGTTAGCGTATTGATCGAGAAGCCGAGGAGCTTCATCAATGCGAACGTGCCGATCAGCGAGACGGGAATCGTGATCGTCGGTACGAGCGTCATCTTCCAGTCTTGAATGAACGCGTAGATGACGAGCACCACGAGCAAGATCGCGATCGCGAGCGTGATCGCGACCTCTTTGATCGATTCGCGCACGAAAAGCGTTGCGTCGAATGGAATAACGTAGGACACGCCGGGCGGGAAGGTCTTGGACATGTCGGCAAGCGTCGCCCGCACTTTGGTCGCGACATCGAGCGCGTTGGCGTTCTGCGCTTGAATGACGCCGAAGCCGACACAGTCGTGTCCATTCCAGTGCGCCGCGCTCGAGTAGTTTTCAGCGCCGAGTTCGGAGCGCCCGATGTCCGAGACACGAACGTAGCCGCCGTCGGGGTTGCGCCGGATAACGATGTTGTTGAACTGTTCGGGTGTCGAGAGCCTACCGCCGGCATTGAGCCCAATCTGATACAGTTGACCGCCCATAGTCGGTGGCGCTCCGAGCGAGCCGGAGGCGACTTGCTGATTTTGGCTTTGCAACGCGGCGATGACGTCGCTTGCCGTGAGACCCTGCTGCTGAAGACGGCGTGGGTCGAGCCAAAGCCGCATCGCGTAGCGCCGCAAGCCGAAAATGCGAACGTCGGAAACACCGGGGACGCGCTTGAGCGCGTCGATGACGTGATGTTCCGCAAAGTCGCTTAGGGCGTTCTGGGTAAGGCGCCCATCGGATTGAATGCCGACGCCCAGAATGATGGCGGCCGAAGATTTCTTGACCACGACGCCGGTCTGCTGCACGACTTGCGGGAGACGGCCCGTGGCGGTAAGCACCGCGTTTTGAACGTCGGATTGAGCCGCGTCGAGATCGCGGCCGAGGTTGAAGGTAACGGTAATCGTCGAGGAGCCGTCATTGCTGCTGACGGACGTCATATAGCGTAGCCCCTCGACGCCGTTGATCGCTTCTTCAAGAGGCGTCGTCACCGCGCTTTCGACGGCACCTGCGTTCGCGCCGATATACGTCGAGGTCACGCTGACCTCAGGCGGCGCGACCTTCGGATACTGCGCGATCGGCAAGGATGGCAGCGCGACGAGTCCTGCAATCAGCACGACCGCCGAGGCGACGCCCGCTAAAACCGGACGTTGGAGAAAGAAGCGCGTCATGCCGCGACCCCCGAAGCCAGCGCGCCGCGTAATGCTCGGCGTGCACGAAAGAGGTGTGTCCGGACGGTGTGATAGGGAAGACGTCTGCGCGACGCGATCTCGCGACTCGAGAGCCCGAGCAAGTCGTGCAGGACGATGGCGTCGCGGTACGCCGGCGCGAGGGTGCGAATCGCCGTACCGAGCGAGGACGCCATTTCACGTCGCAGCAGGGTCGTCTCCGGCATATCGTCCGTCGCGCGCGGTTCCTCAGCGGCGTTCGAATCGGCATCGAGACGGCGCGTCCGAAGGAGATCGTAGGCGGCGTTGCGCGTAATCGCGGCGAGCCAGGGCCCCGCCGCAGCGTTTGAAGCAAAGCGGCCGCGCAAGCGCCACGCGCGCTCCATCGCGTCCTGGACGACGTCGTCGGCGTCGGCTTCGTGCCGGACGAGCCGTCGCGCTTGAGAACGGAGGCGCCGATAATTCGCCGCGAAGTCCGCCTGGGTCAGGCTGCCTTCGCACTCTCCACCAGGGATGGGTTTAATCATACATAATGATCGTCAGCATTGCTGATCGCATAAAGCGCTGACGATCGGCGAAGGGTTGCACCCATTCGAAGAAAAACCTCAGAGGCTGAATTCGAGGTATGTGAAGATGACCCGGAAGACCGAGAACGAGGCTGCCGCCACCTATGCCGATGCGCTCATCACGTGTCCGGACTTCCTTCTGAGTACGTTGTCCATGACGGTTTCGGAACTCATCGAGGAGGCGCTGATGCCGTTGGATCTCCGCCTGCGTGACTATCGCGTATTACGACTGTTGTATTTTGACGGACCGCAGCTGCAGGTCGGTCTAGGACCGGCGTTGCGCGTAGACCGAACGACGGTCGTCGCATTGGTTGATAAGCTCGAGCGAAAGAAGCTCGCAAAGCGCAACCGTTGCAGCGACGACCGGCGCGCTTATCGCGTGAGCTTGACCCCAAAGGGCGAACGTTTGACCCGGGAAGCCACGCGGCTGGCCAACACAGTGGAAGAAAGTTTGTTCGCCCCCCTTGACCAAGGCGAACGTAGCACGTTGCGCAACTTGTCGACGCGGCTGCTTTCAGAGCCGGGTCTGATCGCGCAAGCGCATGCGGCGCTACGCGAGCCCGCGTCGAGCGCGATCGATGGCGCGTCTCGCCCAACCCGGAGCATCCACCAGCACCCTTAAAATCTGCGGCAAGCGCGAGCTATGTTCCGCAGCGGTTCAGACCGCTTGCGCAGACGCCCTTCTCGACAAAGACCCGCCTGCGCTACCGTTTGCAAACGTTTGTGCGTCGTTGCGATCGGAGAGAAAGTAGACGCATTTGCCGATCCAATCGGCGTTTCGTCGTTGGAATTGCCGCGCGGGATTTTCACGATGCTCGAATCAGCGAGGTTCGCGAGATAGATCGGGTCGTCTGGCCGCCGCGATAGACCTTCCCGAACGTTTCCCAGCGAAGGTTCGGCACGTAATCGAGGTGCGTGGCCGTCGGGGGAATACGAACCGGCTTCCGCCATCACGAGCGGCCCGCGCGCCGACGATCCCTCGTGATTTCCACTGAACGCAACCGTCGCGCCGTCGGGCGAGAAGATGGGGGCCCGGTCTACGGTTGGAGCCGGTAAGGAGACGCCGCACATCACCGCCGCCGCGCGCGACGAGATGTCTCTGCGTTTTGTTCCGGACGCTGGTCATCGCCGCGGTACATTCGACATCAGCGGCAGTGATAGCTAGTGCTCGAACACAGCCGTTGTTACTTTCAACGATGCGGCGTGAATTCCGTGAACCATCCGACGTGGTTAGTTTCGAGACTATTGAGTAAGACGCATGTGAGGCCGCTACTAGACGGGACGTCCTGAACTCGTGGCCGCGGCACAAAACGATATTGGTAAGCTTCACGGAATAGATGGGCCCGACTTATTGACCCTGCCAATCCGTAAACGGCGTCGGCTTGACGTACGGCGGACCCGCTTCGAGTGCGATGTCGGTGTGCTGCGAGAGTTCGATTCGGCGCGGGTCGCCGCGATACGGCTTTCCATTGACGAACGCGTGCAGTTCGCCGCGTTTGACATGCGCCGGTCCGACCGCCGTCGCCGAGAGCGGCTCGCCCCACACGTCGAAGAAATCGCCCAGCGTAAAGGTGCGGAACTTCGGTGCCTCGATGTGAATGAGTCCGTCCGGCGTGTGCGTGTGCAGCCAGTACAGGCACGCCGCGACGACGGGGCGGCCGACGTCGCTTGGGACCGCGACGGTTTTGCCGTGATCGACGATTGCCAGGTGCTGGTGGATATGGAACACGGCGCCTTCCGCCCGATCGCAGCTGATGCCGTCGATCGTCTGCCCGGGGGACGACGCGGCGCCGGCACCGGCCGTGCCGAACGCCACGCTCGCGAGCGCCGCGAACGCCAGGCGAGCAATGACCGAGAACGCCGAGGTGCCCACGTCTTAGGTGCCCGCGTACCGCGCGACGATTTCGCGCGCGAGCGTTGCGGCCGCCGATCTCACGGCGGCAGGTTCCACGATCTCGGCTTCGGCGCCCCACTTCATCGCCCAGCGCACGAATTCGCTCGGATCGGCGACCGCGTACTCGATCTCGACGCCGCCGTCAGGAAGTTCGACGATCGTGCGCTCGCGGACGACGCGGTCCGCGCGTGCGGCGCGCGCGATGACGGGCGAAAAGCGGATCTTCACTCGCGTGATCTCATCTGCGTGCATGATGCCGCTCACCGAGGTCGCGGCAAACTTCTCGATGTCGAAGTCGTCGGGAATCGAGTAGCGCTGCGGCGCGAAGCGGACTCCCGAAACGTTATCGAGCGCGAAGACGCGCTGGGCGCCGCGCGTGCGATCGTGCGCGACGGCGTACACACGCCCGCCGGAGACGACGAATCCGTAGACGTCGACGTGACGCTCCGAGCGTTTACCAGCCTTATCCACGTACGCGAATCGAACGCTCTGGCGATCGCGCTGGGCGCGCTGCAGCTCCTCGAAGTACGCGCTGCGCTCGCCGTCGAGGTACGGGTCGGCGAGGTGCACGCGGACGGACGACTTCGCGGTCGCGCGGGCGCTCTTGTCGCCCGCGACGTGCGTGAGCTTTTCGGCAACTTCGTCCATGGACGCACCGATGTTACCGCCCAGCGACGTCGCGATCCCCTTGAGCGCGAGCAGTCCGAACAGTTCGCTCGGCTTGAGTTCGAGGCGCCGCAGGGAATAGCCGTGCTCGAAAACGTACGTGCCGCTCTCGCGATCGTACTGCCACGGAAAGCCGGCCTCCGCCAGCGTTGCGAGGTAGCGCCGCATCGACCGCGTGCTCGGCGGATGCTCCGCATCGAGCCGTGTCTTGAGGTCCTGGAGGCTGTGGCGCCCCTCGTCGATCGCCGCCAGCAGCCGCAGCAGCAGCGCGATCTTCGGTGTGCCGGCGACTAGACGAAATCCGCGAGCGTGTAGCCGCCGACGCTCACGTGCGACCGGCGCGAAGCACAGCCGCCGGCAACCCCGACGAGCGTCGCGCGATCCGCCCGACCCAGACGCACGACCGCCCGCACGCGGTCCGCTGCGAACACGGCGCGTGGAGCGACGGCGGGAGGAACCGCCGCGGCCGCCGCGACGAGGGTGAGGAACGACTGACGTTTCATCGACGGCTCCCGGATATCTAAGCAAACGACGTTTGGGCGGAGAGGGTGAACTTCGCGATCTTGGCGTCTGGCACCGCGAGGGTCGTCGGCGTGTCGGCCGACTCGGCGAGGTACAGCCGGTTGCCGAGTTCGAGATCGGCAAGCGCGGTCATCATCGACGTGAAGAAACGGAAGTTTTTGAGGGGCTTCGTAAGCTTACCGTTTTCGATGAGAAACACACCGTCGCGCGTAAGCCCGGTGATCGTGCATTCCCGCGGATCGACGAGCCGCGTATACCAGGTGCGGGAAATCAGGATGCCGCGCTCGATCGACGCGATGAGTTCCTCGCGCGATTTGGAACCGGGCGTGACGATCGCGTTGATCGGATAGCCGTCGTGTCCGGTGTTGGGCACGTGCAGCTTGTTCGCGAGGTACGTCGAGCTGACGTAGGACCGCGGGACGCCGGCCTCGACGAGCGTCAGCTTCTGCGTCGGCGTACCGTCCTCGGCGAAGGGCGAGTTCGCGAGCAGCGGATCGCTCCAATCGTCGCGCAGCGTGAAGTTCGGCGAGAGCACGGCCTTCCCGGTGCGACCGATCAGCCACGACGACTTCTCCTCCAAGACCGCACCGACGTTCATGCCTTCGAGGACGTTGTTGAGGCAGTCGACGAACGCCGGCGGCTCCAGCAACACGCTGTACGTCCCCGGCGCAAAATCCTGCGGTTCGCCCGCGACGGTCGCTTTGCCGGCAGCTCGCTCGGCGCGCTCGGCGGCGTCGACCGTCGCATAATCGCGCGCGAAGTGCTCCGCGAAGCCGCTCGTATGCGGGGCAATCGCTTTGATCTCGAGTCCGGCATACGTGGCGGTGTGCGTCGCATCGACACCGAGCGAATTGACGACGGCCCGGGCGTTCGTCTGCGTCGTCGTGAAACCCGACGACGACAGCCGCGACCGTTCCATGCGCGCGAACACCGGCAGCAGTTTGTCGACGCGGTCGTCGGGCGACGCGTCACGCGTGGCCGCGAACACGCTCGTGACGGGGGCCGGGATGCGGCCGGGCGTTGCGAGCGACACGAATTCGGCGTTGGCCGGCACGCGGCCCGCGATGTCGAACGCTCGCGCGACCGCCGCGCGCAGCGCGTCGTCGCCTAGATCGCTCGTGCTCACGGTGCCGACGTGCTTGCCGCTTACGACCGTGATGCGCGCGTGGCCCTGCGCGCTCGCGAGGTTCTGCACCACGTAGTTGCGTGCGAAGCGCGCGTACGCCGTATCGTCGAAGGTCACCGAAACTTCGGCTTGATTCGCCCGCGACGTAAAGCCGAGGATGCGCTTGGCGAGCGCGCGCGCTTCGTCGGCGCTACGCATTGGCCTTGACCCCCACCAGCACGTTACGAAAGCGCGCGTGCGAGCACGCATGCGTCGTGCGGCCGACCTGCTCGGGTTCGCCCTTGCCGCAATTGGGCGTGCCCCAGGCGACGAATTCCTGCGGACCGGCAACGCGGTCTAGGCTGCCCCAGAATTCCGGCGTGATCCCCGTGTAGGTCGGCTTCTTATAAATTTTACCGCGCTTCCCGTTTTTGATTTCGTACGCGATCTGCGGACCGAACTGGAAGTTGAGCCGGTGATCGTCGATGGACCACGAGCGAATGCCGTCCATCAGCACGCCCTCTTTTGTATCGGCAACGATCTCATCGAGCGTGCCGAACCCGGGCGCAAGCACGATGTTGGTCATGCGCACCATCGGGATGCTCGCCCAGTCTTGCGCGCGCGTCGATGCGGTGCGCGGCAAACCGGTTTGCGCCGCCGTATCGCGCGAGGAGAGGAAGCCGCGCAGAACGCCGCGTTCGACGAGCGTCACGCGCTGCGGCTTGACGCCTTCGTCGTCGTAGCCGACGGTCGCCATCCCCAGCGGCAGCGTGTTGTCGGCGTAAATCGTCAGCGCATCGCTTCCGTAGCGAAGTTTTCCAACGCGGTCGGGCGTGGCCCACGAGACACCCGAGAAGTTCGCCTCCCAGCCGAGTGCGCGATCGAGTTCGAGCGCATGTCCGATCGATTCGTGCATCTGCAAGTTGAGGACGGCACCGGTAAGGACGAGATCGGTGCGCCCCGTCGGCAAGACGGGCGCGTTGACGAGTTCGACGACCTCGCGGGCGTACTGGGGAGCTCGCGCGAGGAGATTCGCTTCCTCGACGACCTCCCACCCACCGCCTTGGAAGAGACCGAAGTCGCCGGGCCCCCCGCGCGTTTGCGCGTCTCCATCGGCGCCGACGGCGTTGGCGCCGATGCCGGCGCCCGTTTGCACGAGGCGCTGGGCGATCGCGCTGTCATTCGTCGAGTAAAATTCCTTGTCGGTCGTCCATGTCTGCGCGAAGGCGTATCCCGAAACGATCTTCGGGTCGATGTGGAGCGCCTTTTCGGCCGCGAGCAATGCGTCGGCGCGCTGCGTCAATGAGACGGTCGCGGGATCGATCCGCAGCGGCGTCGCGTACGTATCGCGGTAGGACTCCGCCGGCTTGACGGCACGCACGCGACCCGCAACGCGCGTGCTCGCCTTCGCAATCGTCGTCGCGAGTGCCGCGGCCTCATCGAAGGCAGCATCCTCGAAGCGATCGCTGCCCACGAAGCCCCAACTGCCGTCGACGAATGCACGCACGCCGTAACCGGTTGACGTCTGCGAACTCACCCCACGCACGACGCCGTTACGCACGTTCATACGGTCCGCGACGATGTTCCAAAACTGCACGTCGGCGTACTGCGCCCCACGTGCGGTCGCCGTGTCGAGCACGCGCTTCGCCGCGCTGCTATGAAGATTGGCCATGGCCCAGAGGTACGGCTACGCCAACGCAATCTCCGGTCCTTTACGCCGTCTTTGTCGTCCGCGCGCGGGAATTGTCTATACGCGGGGAGCACTTTACGCTAAAGGCTTGCCTACTTCTTGAGCTGCCCAGGAGAGAGAGTACTATGAGCGATCCTCAATTGGATTCCGACGGCGTCTCGCGCGCCGAGTTTCTGCGCCGCACCGGCGCACTCGGCGTGGCCGGTGCGGCGTCACTTGGCTTTACGTTGCCGGAGACCCGCGCCGCCGGCGCCGCACCGCTGGCACCCGCCAAAGACATCGTCGCCGCCGGGGGCGGCGCGACGATCAAACTCGGACACATCGACGGCTTCTCCGGTGTGTACGCGGCGGCATCGGAATCGCAGCAGACCGGCATCCAACTCGCCGTCGACGAGGCAAACCGCAAGAACTCGCGCCTCCGCTTCGAGATCGTACGGGGTGACGACACGAATCAGCCCGCCGTCGGCTCGACCGAAGCCAAGCGCCTGATTTCGCAGGATAAAGTCGATGCGCTAATAGGCTGCCTCTCTTCGGGCGTCGGGCTCGCGGTTTCGGCCATCGCACAAGAGCAGGGCACGTTCTTCATGGCCGTCGGTACGCACGACACCAATATCACCGGCCCCAAGGCGCATAAGGTCACCTTTCGCGCGACATGCAGCAATGCGATGCTCGCGAGCGCCGTCGGCCCCGCATTGCTGAAGAAGGGCAAGAAGTGGTACTTCATCACGGCCGATTACGCGTTCGGCAACGACGCGCATGACCGGTTTGCCAAAATTCTGACGGCCGCCGGCGGCACGGAAGTCGGTAACGATCGTCACCCGCTCGGACAAACCGACTACTCGTCCTACATGACCAAAGCGCGCAACACCGATGCCAACGTGCTGGTCTTCTGCAACTACGGCCCCGACTCGCAGAACGCGACCAAAGCTGCCGTCGGCCTTGGACTAAACAAGAAGATGACCTTCGGCGGCATCCTGTGCGGCAACGAAGTCGCCGTCGGCATGCCCGTCGACGACATGGTCGGTTCGCTCTGGGGTTATGTGTGGGGCCCCGAAGCCGGCGGCACGCACACCATGGAAATCTACAATAAGCTCAAGCCGCTGGCCAAAGGCTTCCCGCCAAACTGGCGTCAGTATCTCGGCTACATCGCAGCGCAACAGCTCATAGACCGGATGCTCGCGGCCGGCACGACCGAGACGGAGAAACTCGTCTCCGCTTTCGAAGACCACCGCTACGATGCGGGCAAGAAAACCATGGCATACTGGCGCAAATGCGACCACCAAGCGATCCAGGAAGCGTACGCCGGTGAGATCGTCGCCAAGAACAAGCGTCGCAGCGAATCGGAGTTCTTCACGATTGCCTCGAGCGTCGGCGGCGACTTCGCGGCGGGTCCGTGCTCCAATCCCGATAGCCAGAAAGCCGCGGCTGCGTTCGCTTCGGAGAAAATCCCGTCGCGCGCGGACTACGTGGCCGTGAAAACAAAATAACGTTAAGCGCCTAAGCGATCGGGGAGTTCCCCAGGCCTCGCACCGCGACATCGTAGTCGGTGTCCGGCGCGAGGTCTTTTTGCCGCCCGGAACCGTACTCCGTCGGGCGGGCCACGAACGCCGTTCGCGGCCCGAGCGCAGCGGCCGCCCGCAGGTCGCCGTTATGCGCCGCCACGAGCATGACGTCGGGTGGCTACACTACGCGGTCACGATCGCGGCGGTCGCCGTGAGTCCGAGCTCGGCCGTCGAGATCTCGCGCATCTTGAACTTCTGCACTTTTCCGGTAATCGTCATGGGGAACGCGTCGACGAAGCATACGTAACGCGGCACCTTGTAGTGTGCGATCTTACCGCGGCAATACTCACGCACGTCCTCGTCCGTGATCGTCTCGCCGTCGCGCGCGACGATCCACGCGCACAGTTCCTCGCCATACTTCGCGTTGGGCACGCCGATGACCGAGACATCTTTGACGGCCGGATGCGTGTAGAGGAACTCTTCGATTTCGCGCGGGTAGACGTTCTCGCCGCCGCGGATGACCATATCCTTGATGCGTCCTGCGATGTTCACGTAGCCGTCGTCGTCCATCGTTGCGATGTCGCCCGTGTGCATGAAGCGAGCCGGATCGATCGCGGTTGCGGTGTTTTCCGGATCGTTCCAATAGCCGAGCATGACGCTGTAACCGCGCGTGCAGAGTTCGCCCGGCACGTTGCGCGGCACGATACGGCCCGCCTCGTCGACGATCTTGACCTCGAGGTGCGGATGCACCCGTCCGACGGTTCCGGTCCGCTTGTCGAGCGGGTCGTCGACGGCGGTCTGCGTCGAGACGGGCGACGTCTCGGTCATGCCGTAGCAGATGGTGACCTCGGGCATGTGCATTTCGGTCTGCACGCGCTTCATGATCTCGACCGGACACGGCGACCCGGCCATAATCCCGGTCCGCAGCGTCGAGCAGTTATAACGCGCGAAGTCCGGCAGATCGAGTTCCGCGATGAACATCGTCGGTACGCCGTAGAGGGCCGTGCAGCGTTCGGCGGTGACGACTTCCATGGTCGCGCGCGGCTCGAACGCGTAATTCGGAATGACGAGCGTCGCCCCGTGCGTTACGATCGCGAGGTTTCCCAGTACCATGCCGAAGCAGTGATAGAACGGCACCGGCACGCAAACGCGATCGTGTTCGGTATACCGGCAACCTTCGCCGATAAAAAAGCCGTTGTTGAGGATGTTGTGGTGCGTGAGCGTGGCACCCTTGGGATAGCCCGTCGTTCCCGACGTATACTGGATGTTGATCGCCTCATCGAATTGCGTGCGCGCGAGACGTTGGGCGAGATGCTCGGGCGTCACGCCGTGTGCTGCTGCGTACACGTCGTCGAAGCGCATCGCACCTGCGACTGCCGCGTCGCTCTCATCGTCGCCGATGAAGACGACCGTCCGCAACTCGGGCAAGTCGGCACGAATTTCGGCGACGATCTGCGCGTAATCGCTCGTCTTGTGCCGCTGCTGAACCAATAAGAGCGAGACGCCGCTCTGACGCAGCGCATACGCCGCCTCCGAACTCCGGTACGCGGGATTGACGTTCACGAGGATCGCGCCGATCTTGGGCGTCGCGAACTGCGCGACGAACCATTCGAGCGTGTTGGTAGACCAGATGCCCACGCGGTCGCCGTGCGCGACGCCGAGCGCCATGAGTCCGCGGGCGAAGGCGTCCGTCCGGTCGCGCAGTTCCGCATACGTCAGCCGCGAGCCCTGATGGACCGACACGACGGCCTCGCGCGCGGCGTACCGCTCGGCGATGCGGTCGAAAGCGGCCCCGAGCGTTTCTCCGATGAGCGGAAGGGCGCTCGGGCCCGAAGCGTAGCTCGTCATTCCGGGTCTGCGAACAGCGTTTCGAGATCTTCGCGCGTCAAGGCTTTGGCAAGGGCACCGTCGGCTTTGATGATGTTGCGCGAGAGGCTCGCCTTGCGTTCGGCAAGCGCGCGGATCTTTTCTTCCACCGTCCCGGTCGTCACGAGGCGGTAGGCCGTGACGGCGCGCATCTGCCCGATGCGGTGCGTGCGATCGATCGCCTGACGCTCCACCGCGGGATTCCACCACGGGTCGTAGAGGATCACGTAGTCCGCAGCGGTGAGCGTTAATCCGACACCGCCGGCTTTGAGCGAACACAAGAAGAGCGGCGGCCCGTCGGGTGCCATGAAGCGCGACACTTCGTCCTGCCGGTCCTTATCTTTGGTCGAGCCGTCGAGATAGCCGTAGGCAATGTCGCGCTTGTCCAGTGCCGACCGCATGATTTTGAGCATCGAGGCAAACGCGCTAAAGACCAGCAGGCGGTGGCCGCCGGAGAGAATCTCGTCGACGGTTTCGAGAAACGCTTCGAACTTCGCGCTCGCCTCGGGCTCCTCGCGATACTCCTCGAAGAGTAACCCCGGGTGTGCGCAAATTTGCCGCAAGCGCGTGAGCGCGGCGAGCACGTGAACGGTCGCGCTCTCGATACCCTGTTCTTCCACGACGGCGAAAACGTCGCGGCGCGCGGCCTCGGCAACCCCGCGGTACAGCCGGCGCTGCAACGGCGAGAGGTCGCACGCGAGGGCGACTTCGGTGCGGTCGGGCAGTTCGGGCGCGACATCTTCTTTGGTGCGGCGCAGTAAGAACGGTTCCAACCGCGAGCGCAGAATGTGGGTGGCCTTCTCGTCGTTCTCGGCAATGGGGATCTCGAAGCGGCGCCGGAAGGAGGTCTCGCTGCCGAGCAAGCCCGGCTCGACGAACGCGAAAATCGCCCACAAGTCGCGCAGCGAATTCTCAACCGGCGTGCCGGTAAGCGCCAAGCGGTGATCCGCGTGAAGGCCGCGCACGACGCGGGCTATCTGCGACGACGGGTTCTTGGCGTTCTGCGCCTCATCGAGAACCAGCGTGCGAAAGTTGTAATTCGAAAGCTGCTGCGCGTCGAGGCGCGCGAGCGCATACGACGTGATCACAACATCCGCTTTCGGCACGTCTTCATAGCGCGACGCGCGTTCGCTTCCCGAATGCAAGCGCAGCGTCGTGAGTTCGGGCGCGAACCGCGCGATCTCGTTCTCCCACGTGTGCGTGACGGAGGTCGGGGCGATGACGAGCGACGGTGCCTGCCCCTCCGTATGTTTGCGACGTAAGAGATAGCTGACGACTTGGATCGTCTTGCCGAGTCCCATCTCGTCGGCGAGGATGCCGCCGAAACCGAACTCGGAGAGGTATGCGAGGAAATCGAGTCCGAGTTTCTGATAGCCGCGCAGCGTGCCGTTCACGAGCGACGGCGGTTCGACCGAGGGGATACCTTGGAAGTTGCGCAATTTCTCGCGCATCTTTTCGACGTCGGGCGGCAGCGAAACATTGCCGAAATTGTCGTGCAATTCGTCGCGGATTGCGAGCAGCGCGGCGAGCCCGCTGCGACGGCGTTCGGCAATGTCGGCGAGCAAGGCGTTTCGCTCGCGCAGCTTTTCGACGTCGACGAGTTTGCCGCGTACCTCGGCGAAACGGCCGCTCGACGATAGCAACGCCGCAAGTTCTTTCTGCGTCAGCGCCTCACCCGAGCCGCCGACGAACACGTCGACTTTGAGCTCGAACCAGTCGGCGTCTTCACCCGACCGTTCGGCGCTCACGTTGATGTCGAGTTCGGTTTTGCCGCGGACGAGTTCGGTGAGTCCGGGATCGAGCCGCCGTTCGAGGTCGTCCCACGTCGGCAGCACGTCGCGCACGAAATTCGCGGCGCGGTCGGTACCGTGCAGGGCGAACCCGTCCGCGGAGCGCGGGACGAATCCCGCCTCGATGAGCCGGCCGCGAAGCGCCGCCGCATACTCACTCGTGAAGCGCACGAAGCGGTCGGCGTGCGGCGCGATCGCGCCGAGCGCCGCGTACGGCGCGCGCGCGCCGGTCGCGACATCGACGAACGTGAGCATCGCGACGAGCGCGCCGCTGCTCCACCCAAGAGCGATCTCCGCGCCCGGGTCCGCAGCGTCGGCGATGCCGAGCGCGCCGCGATCCTCGCGCGTGAGGAACGGGGCGACGCGTGCGATCGTGCGCGGCGTCAGCGGCGTATCGGGCATCGTACCGTTCACCGCCCGGGCAGCGTCGATCGCGCGTTTCGCATCGAAGGTACCGTCGATCAGGTACGCGGCGCGCGGCGTCGCCACCCACGTCGGCGGTCCGTCGAGCAAGAACGCATCTTTGGGCGAGACGCGCGCACCGTCGACGGTTTCGAACGACGGCAAGAAGGCGGTTCCTCGCCGCACGGCGCGCAGCGTCAGCCCGCGCAAGTCGATGCGGAAGTTCGGCAACTCGGAGGGATGACGCGCGGCGCTGGGATCGTCGTCGAAACGCAGCCGAGGATGGCGCGAGAGCCGAAAGAGCGCGCGGGAGAGCGCGCGCTGGACGTTACGGCCGGCGAAGGCTTCGAGCACCGCTTCGTCGCGCATCAGTTCCCGGTCCAGTTCGTCCCAATCGTCGAGGGGCGTCGCATCCATCATCGCCACGATCGAGGCCGCATCGCGCACCGCGCCGCGCAAGCGCGGCGAATCCAAGATCAGCGTCGCGACGAGCGTCGTCCCGTCGGGCGACGAAAACACCGGCCACACCGACCTCGCACGCACGCCTTTGGACTCCACGCGCGCCGTCGGGAGCCAGCCCAAGTCGAGCTCCGGCGTTTCGGGAGCGGCTTCTTCGAGTTCGGTTTGCGAGCGCACGGCCTCGAGCGTCGCGACGACGTGTTCGCAGATGCCGCTGCCGCCGCACGTGCACGCCGCGCGCAGGGCGAGGGGTCCCGTGCCCGTTCCCCACTCGACGGTGACATCGCGCACGCCGCGCGCATCTTTGACCGCCGAGCCGATTTTCGCGTCTTCGACGGCGCGCAGCGTCACGCGCTTGGCCTCGACCAGCGACAGTGCGACCCGAACCAAGTCGCGCGCGAACCACGAGCCGATGGTCGCGGGAAGTCGGGAACGCCACGTAGCGAACGGTGTCAGTTGGGCAATCTCCCGGCCGCGACGCTGCGGCGGACACGGCTCGATGCCCGCATCGCTACATGCGGGCATCGAGCGAAGCAGCCTGCGATGCTATCCGACGGTAATTTCCGGCGGTGGAGCCGCGGGCGGCTCGACGGTCGGGATCTTCGAGAACCGAAGCTTTTCGGGATTATCGGGCGAGACTTCGGCGAGAATACGGTCGCCTGCCGAAAAGTTGCCCTTGAGCATCTCCTCGGCGAGTTCGTCTTCGACCTCGCGCTGGATCGCGCGGCGCAACGGACGCGCACCGAACTGCGGATCCCAGCCCTTGCGTGCCAGCAGCGCCTTGGCTTCGTCCACGACTTCGAGATGCATTTCTTGCGCCTTGACCTCGCGCACGACTTTCTCCAGCTCGAGCGAAACGATTTGCTCGATTTGATCGCGGTCGAGCTGATGGAAGACGACGATCTCGTCGACGCGATTGAGAAACTCGGGCCGGAAGGTGTGCTTGACCTCCTCCAGGACCTTATTTTTCATCTTCTCGTAGGCGGCTTGGTCTTGCTCGCCCGATGACTTCTGCGGCCGGAATCCGATGTCGGTCGTCGTTTGCATTCCGCTCGCGCCGACATTGGACGTCATGATGATCACCGAGTTCTTGAAGTCGACGACGCGACCCTGAGAGTCGGTCAGGCGGCCGTCCTCGAGCACCTGCAAGAGCAAGTTGAACACGTCGGGGTGCGCCTTTTCGATCTCGTCGAGGAGCACGACGCAGTAGGGACGCCGCCGGACCGCCTCGGTGAGCTGACCGCCCTCTTCGTAGCCGACGTAACCGGGAGGAGCGCCAACCAGCCGCGACACGGCATACTTCTCCATGTATTCCGACATGTCGATCCGGATCATGGATTCGCCGTCATCGAAGAGGTACTCCGCGAGCGACCGCGCGACTTCGGTCTTGCCGACGCCCGTCGGGCCCAGGAAAATAAACGACCCGATGGGGCGCTTGGGATTCTTCAAGCCGGCGCGCGAGCGCCGGATCGCGCGCGTGACGACTTCGACCGATTCGTCCTGACCGATGACCCGCTTGTGCAACTGCTCCTTCATCGACAGCAGCTTGGCGGTTTCGGCCTGCGCGAGCCTTTGCACAGGGATGCGCGTCCACGAGCTGACGATGTGGGCGATGTCGTCCTCGGTGACCTTGATGGTCTTATCGCTGACGGCTTTCCGGTCGGCCCACTCCTGCTCGAGGCGCTGCTTCTCCAGACGCAGCTTCTCCTCGCGATCGCGAATGGCGGCCGCCTTCTCGAACTCTTGCGACTTAACGACCGCTTCCTTTTCGATCTTGACCTTGCGGATTTCGTCATCGATCGCACGCACTTCGGGCGGCGGCAACGTCGCCTGCAAGCGTACGCGCGAACTCGCCTCGTCGATGAGATCGACGGCCTTGTCGGGCAAGAATCGGTCGGAGATATAACGGTCCGACAGCTTTGCCGCGGCGACGAGCGCTTCGTCGGTAATGGTGACCTTGTGATGCGCTTCGTAGCGGTCGCGCAGTCCTTTGAGAATCTCGACGGTTTCTTCAACCGACGGCTCGCCGACCATGACGGGCTGGAAGCGGCGCTCGAGGGCGCTATCTTTCTCGATATGCTTGCGGAATTCGTTGAGCGTCGTCGCGCCGATGCATTGCAGCTCGCCGCGTGCCAGCGCGGGTTTGATGATGTTCGACGCATCGATCGCACCCTCGGCGGCGCCGGCGCCGACGAGCGTGTGAAGTTCGTCGATGAACAGGATGATCTCACCCGCGGCCGCACGGATCTCATCCATCACGCGCTTCATGCGTTCCTCGAACTCGCCGCGATACTTCGTACCTGCAACGAGGCCGGCGAGGTCGAGTGTGATGACGCGCCGTTCGCGCAACGGCTCCGGTACTTCGCCCTTGATCACGCGCTGAGCGAGACCTTCGGCGATCGCCGTTTTGCCGACGCCGGGTTCGCCGATGAGCGCCGGATTGTTCTTCGTGCGCCGCGCAAGGATTTGAATCACGCGTTCGATTTCGTTGGCGCGCCCGATGACGGGGTCGAGTTTGTTATCACGCGCGAGCGTCGTAAGATCGCGGCCATATGCGTCCAGCGTCGGCGTCTTCGACTTGCCCTTGGGGGCGACAGGCTGGCCCTCGGCGCCCAGCAGCGACGTCGTTTGCACGCGCACTTTGGCCGGATCGACGCCTAGATTCGTGAGTACGCGTGCGGCAACGCCCTCGCCCTCACGGATGAGGCCGAGTAAGAGATGCTCGGTCCCAATGTAATTGTGGTTGAGTTGGCGCGCCTCTTCGAAGGCGAGTTCGATCACGCGCTTGGCGCGCGGGGTGAAGACCATCTCCTGCTGGACGGTTTGCCCGCCGCGGCCGACGATCGCTTCGACTTCCTGACGCACTTTGGCGAGGTTGACGCCCAGCGTCTCGAGCACTTTGGCCGCCAGGCTTTCGCCCTCGGAAATAATGCCGAGCAAGATGTGTTCGGTTCCGATGTAGTTATTACCGAGCCGCTGCGCTTCTTCTTGGGCGAGCACGATGCTGCGCCTCGCGCGCTCGGTAAACGGTTCCCACATTGACATACTACGTTAGACTCCCTGACCGCCTGCAATCGTTTTTGCACTGGCCTTTATGACCGACTTGCCGGGCTCTTCAGCGATACCCTTTGTGCACAGTGCGCTGCCGGTCCGCGCCGTGTGGCACTTGAACACTGAGGGAGATGTACTTAGTTTCCGGCGGCGGCCGCCTGCCAAGGAAAGCAGGAGGATACGTAATAGGAATCTAGTATGTGGCACGACGTCCTACCTAATAGGCAGCCTGCGGCGGCAGTCGCGGAACGGAACGCTTCGAGTGAACTCACGCAGAAAGTTGGCCATCGCGCCAGATCACGAGCTCGTCGAGACGGACGCTCCGCTGCGGCGGAGCAGCGTCGCCAAGGTTTCGCATACGCTCAGCGTGGCGCTGGCCGAGCGGCTCGAAGAATTTGCCTTTTTCCAGCGGATCAGCGAGAGCGCGGTCATCGAGCATTCGCTCCTGATCTTTTTTGGCCAAAGCAATGACGACGGGGCCCTCGGCGAGATCCTGCGCCGGGGCGGCGCAGGCCGGCGCCGCAAGACCTAGGGCGGCCTCTTAGTCGTGCGCCGTGCGGCGCAACGACGCGCCGTGCTCGCGAAGAAACTCCGCGAGTTCTGAATCGGTCATGCGGGAGAACAGGACTTCCAGTGCGATTTCCACGATGGAGCTTTCGGAAACGCGCTGGTCGAAGGCAAGACGGCGCAGCCGCGCGCCGACGTTTCGCGTCACGTTGACCGAAAGCTTGACGGCGCTCGCGCCGGTGGTAGTGGCCGCAGGCGGACCTGCGGCGAGCTTCGCTTTGGCCTTCACTCGCGCGGCCGGGCGCCTACCTGGCTGCCGGCCGTCATCTCTTGCGGCGAAGCGCCGCGCCGGCATCTCGCAACTGCCCGCCTAACTGCGCGTCGTTTCCGGAGTCGAAAAAGATGCGCAGCGAGAATTCGATGACGGCACTTTCGCTGATCCGCTCGCGAAAGGCAAAGTGTCGCAGCCGCTCCGCAATCGCCGCGTCAAGCGTATGGGAAACGGTAGAGATTTTCAGCGCGCGCTTCGCCGCCTGGGTCGAGGCGCCCGCGTCGGCTGCGGTTTCCGGCCGGCGATGGGGCTCGAGCGCCAGGCTCGCTTTCGGGCTCGATTTCGGTTGAATCACCCGGAATAATTGGCATGAACGACCAAGTACTCCTGCGTAACCACTACACAATAGGTACCACGACCTATTACGGCGGTTGACCGGCGTTCAGCCTATATCCGGAGACCTCGGCGACTGAGCGGGGGTTCGAGAGTTCCAGCGCAGAACCGCCTCGCTCGTGCTGCATCAGCTTAGCGACCAGCTTGTTAATGGCATTACGCTCGGGATGTTATACATTCTCGTTGCTCTAGGATTGAACATAATCCTCGGGCTGATGGGAGTCATTAATTTCTCTCACGGAGCGTTCTTCATGCTTGGGGCGTACGTTGCGTACACCCTGGCACCGCACGTAGGGTTCTTCCCGAGTCTGCTGCTCGCGGCCGTGATCATCGGGCTCTTCGGCATGCTCTTCGAGGCCGTGCTGGTGCGCCCGCTTTACAACCGACTACCGGAGTACACGCTGCTGCTCACCTACGGAACGGCGCTTGCGTTCGAGCAGATCGTGCGCAAGATTTGGGGAGACGATGCCGTGCGGTATCCAGGCCTCCCGGATTGGCTGAGCGGTTCCATCACGCTCGGCGCCTTCGCGTTCCCGGTTTACAAAGACGTGTTCCTCGTCGTCATGACGGTTCTGATCCTGACCGCGGTCTGGCTGCTCATCAATAAGACGAACATCGGCGTCATCATCCGCGCCGGCACGCGCGACGCCGAAATGGTCAAGATCCTTGGAATCAACATGCCCTTCATGTTCACCCTCGTCTTTGGGCTGGGTTCGTTCATGGCGGGGCTGGCAGGTGCGCTCGCCGCTCCCGTCTATGCGATCATTCCGAACCTGGCCTCGCAGTGGATCGTGCTGACGTTCGTCATCGTGATCGTCGGCGGAATCGGCTCGTTCTGGGGCGCGATCGTCGGTGGACTCATCATCGGCATCCTCTCGAGCCTCATGGAACTGGTCTATCCTCCGGCAGTCGAGCTCACCGGCTTCATCATCATGGGCATCATCCTGCTGGTGCGGCCGCGCGGTATCTTCGGCGTCGAAGGGCTCTTCGAGTGATCCGGCCCGCCGCGCCCCGCTGGTGGGTCACCCTGGGTGCCGTCGCCATCGCTTTCGCCGTGTTGCCGCTCCTCATGCCGGGCGGCACGCTCGACCTCTACCCGCTCGCCGGGGCACGCTTTCCCATCCACGCCGGGTTCATCGATCTCGCGACGACGGTGCTGGTGTTCGCGCTCTTTGCGCTCGGCTTCAACCTGCTCTTCGGCCATACGGGGGAACTCTCGTTCGGACACGCGATGTTCTTCGCGATCGCCGCATACGCGACGGCGCTCTTTACCAAGGGCTTCGACGTGACGCTTGCCGGCGCGCACCTCGCTTTTGCGGGCTCGCACGATGGGTTGCTCGCCCTCGCCGTGGCGCTTTCGCTCGTGCTGCTGTGGGCGTGGGCGCTGGGACGCATCATCGTGCCCCGCTCGAGCGGCATCTACTACTCGATGATCACGCTCGCGTTCGCGCAAGTCGTCTTTTTCATCGCTTTTCGGTGGAGCGACTTGACCGGCGGCGAGGATGGCTTGCAGAGCATCTCGCGCCCGCACGTCGTGGGCATTCCCGAAGGCTGGCTTGCCAATTCGACGCACATCTACATCTTCACCGCCGTCGTCGCATTTGCGGCCGTCGCGGCGAATTATTGGATCGTCAACTCGAAGTTTGGATCGGTGCTGCACGCGATTCGTGAAAACAAACAGCGCGCGCGCTTTCTCGGTTACGACGTCAACAAGTATCGCGTCAACGCCTTCGTTCTCTCCGCGGTTTTTCCGGGCGTCGCGGGCTGGCTGTGGACGTACTTCCAGCAATCGATCAACCCGGACGCCGGTTCCATCGACTACAGCGGGCGCGTCGTCATGATGTCGCTGCTCGGAGGCATCAACACGTTCGTCGGGCCCATGCTCGGCGCGTTCATTTACTGGGATCTTCAAAACCGCGTCGCGGGACTCACGAAGTATTGGCCCGCGACTATCGGCGTCGTGTTCGCATTCTTCGTCATCGTCGCCCCGCGCGGCGTGGGTGGCGGATTCGAGGACTTGCGGCGTTACGGCGTACAGGCCGCCTTCCGGCGCGTGTTTTCGAAACGTGCACGCGTCGAGACCGAGGTTGCCGACGAGCTGCCCACGCAGAGCACGGCGCTGTGAGCGTCGACTACGCATTCAAGACCGAGCACCTCACGCGCGCGTTTTCCGGATTTAAGGCCGTCAGCGACGTGACGATCGAAATCCCCGCCGGAGGCGTGCGCACGATCATCGGACCCAACGGCGCGGGCAAGACCACGTTTTTCAATCTGCTCTCCGGGCTCTTGCCGCCGAGTTCGGGGAAGATCTATTTTGGAGGGCGCGACATCACCGCGTACCAGCCGTACGAGCGTGCGCGTCTGGGTCTTGCGCGCTCGTTCCAAATCACGAACATCTTCGCCAAGCTCAGCGTGTACGAGAACGTCCGCCTTGCCGTGCAGGCGGTCTATGACGGCAGTGCGAGCTTCTTCTTTCCTTCGCGCAGCAAGATGGGTGATCTGGCCGCAAAAACGGAGGCGATCCTGGCGGACATCGGACTCGGAGCCGTGGCCAACGGGCTCGCCGAAAACCTTTCGCATGGAGACCAACGGCGGTTGGAAATCGGGCTCGTGCTCGCGCGCGATCCAAAGGTACTGCTGCTGGACGAACCACTCGCCGGCATGTCGCCGACCGAAACCCACGCGACGGTCGAGCTCATCGTGCGTATCTCGCCCGGCCGTACGATTCTGCTCGTCGAGCACGACATCGACGTCGTCATGGCGATCTCCGATACGATCACCGTGCTGCAGACGGGCCAGATCCTCGCGGTCGGGACGCCGCTCGAGATCCGGCAGAACGAGGCCGTGCAGCGCGCGTACCTGGGAGGCCACGCGTGAGCCAGCCTCTGCTCGAACTCGAGAGCGTCAACGCGTACTACGGCAAAAGCCACGTTCTGCAAGACGTCTCCCTCGCGGTCGATGCAGGCGAGGTGGTCGCGCTTCTGGGCCGCAACGGCAGCGGCCGTTCGACAACGCTCAAGGCGATCATGGGACTCGTCGACGTCAAGATGGGCTCGATTCGCTTCAACGGCAAGACGATCACCAGTCGCGCGCCATTCGATCTCGCCAAGCTCGGCATCGCGTTCGTGCCCGAAGACCGGCGCATCTTTCCCAACCTCACCGTTGGTGAGAATCTGCGCCTGGCAGCGCTCGCGGGTCGCAAGGGTCTCTGGAACGAGAACCGCATCTACGACTATTTCGCCGTGCTGGGCGAGCGCAAAGATAAACCGGCAAAGCTTTCCGGGGGCGAGCAGCAGATGCTCGCGATCGCTCGGGCGCTCATCGCGAATCCCACGATCATTCTCCTGGACGAGCCGATGGAAGGTCTCGCACCGCTCATCGCGCGCAACGTCGAGGAAGTCGTGCGCCGCATCCGCGCGGAAGGTAACACGATCTTGCTCGTCGAGCAGAACGCCCAGGTCGCAATGGGCCTCTCCGACCGGGGGTATATCCTCTCCAACGGCCGCGTCATGGCTTCCGGGACGATTCCGGCGCTGCAGGCGGACGCCGAGGCGATGCAGCGCTACCTGGCGGTTTGAACTCGGCAACGGCCGTGGCTGGAACCTTCGACCGGACCGTCGAAGCGTCACGACCATGCCGACACAAGAAGAAGTTCGCGAAGCGCTCCGGACGGTCGAGGACCCCGAACTCCACATTGGGATCATCGACCTCGGCCTGATCTATGGCATCGAGGTTGCCGGCGCGCAGAACGAGGACGTGAACGTTTCGATGACGTTGACCTCGCCGATGTGTCCGGTTGGCCCGATGTTCAAGCAGGCCGTCGAGTCGCGCGTGCTCTCGCTCGACGGTGTGAAAAACGCGAAGGTCGAGATCACTTTCACGCCGCCGTGGGATCCGCGCTCGATGGCCTCCGACGACGCGAAAGTTCAGCTCGGCATCTGGTAGGCGTTACCGGACGCTCATGATCGCGCCCGACGCCCATCACGCGAAGATCGCCGAACTTGCGGCCAAACGCGCGCAAGCGCTGGCTCCGGCGGGCGAAGCTGCGAACGACCGTCAGCGCGCCCGCGGGAAACGCACCGCCCGCGAACGCATCGATGCGCTCGTGGATGCCGAGTCGTTCGTGGAACTCGACACCTTCGCGGTCCATCGGACGACCGCATTCGGTCTGGACGAACGCGAGTTTCTCGGCGACGGCGTCGTCACAGGGCGCGCGACGATCGACGGACGCCAGATCTTTCTCTTCTCGCAAGACTTCACGGTGCTCGGCGGATCGCTTGGCGAAGTCTTCGCCGAAAAGATTTGCAAGGTGATGGATCTCGCCGTGAGCACCGGCTCGCCGATGATCGGCATCAACGATTCCGGCGGCGCGCGCATCCAAGAAGGCGTCGTGAGCCTCGGCGGTTACGCAGAGATTTTTTGGCGCAACGTGCAGGCCAGCGGCGTCATTCCGCAGTTCTCGCTCGTCGCGGGACCGTGCGCCGGCGGGGCCGTGTACTCACCCGCCATTACCGATTTCACGATCATGGTCGAGAAAATCTCGCAGATGTTCATCACGGGTCCCGAGATCATCAAGACGGTGACGGGCGAAGACGTGACGTTCGAGGAGCTCGGCGGCGCCTACACGCACGCGACCAAAAGCGGCGTCACCGACCTCATCGCAGCCGACGAAGACGAAATGACCGAGCAGACGCAGCGCCTGCTCTCGTTCGTGCCGCAAAATAATCTCGAAGATGCACCGCGCTTTGCCTGCAGCGACGATCCCGAGCGGCTCTGTCCCGAGCTCGACGACCTCATTCCCGACGCGCCGAACAAACCGTACGACATTACCGACGCCATCCGCGCCGTGGTCGACGACGCTGACTTTTTCGAGATCGGCGAGTTACACGCGCCCAATATCGTCGTTGGCTTCGGACGCATCGACGGCGCATCGGTCGGCATCGTCGCGAACCAGCCGAAGTTTCTCGCCGGCGTGCTCGACATCGCATCGTCGATCAAAGCCGCGCGCTTCGTGCGCTTTTGCGACGCGTTCAACATTCCGCTGTTGACGTTCGTCGACGTACCGGGCTTTCTGCCCGGTATCGCGCAAGAGTATGGCGGCATCATCAAGCACGGCGCGAAGCTGCTCTATGCGTTCGCCGAAGCGACCGTCCCGAAGATCACCGTCATCACGCGCAAAGCCTACGGTGGCGCCTACGACGTCATGGCGTCCAAACACATCCGCGCCGACTACAACATCGCCTGGCCGACGGCGGAGATCGCCGTGATGGGCGCCGCGGGTGCCGTCAAAACGATCTTCCGGCGGGAGATCGCGGAGGCCGGCGAGCCCGACGTGCGCGAGGCCGAGCTCGTCGCCGACTACGAGCGCCGCTTCGCCAACCCGTACATCGCGGCCAGCCGCGGGTACGTCGACGACGTGCTCGAGGCGAGCAAAACGCGCCGGGCGGTCTCCCGGGCCCTCCGGATGCTCGCCGACAAACGCGTCGAGCGACCCAAGCGCAAGCACGGCAACATTCCGCTCTAACCGTCGGGTCGGTGCCGCGAAGGGTCTCGCCGGTCAAAGGTCGTTAACAGCGGCGATGGGACTTCTCGACGGAAAGATTGCCCTCGTGACCGGCGTGGCAAACCGGTGGAGCATCGCGACCGGCATCGCACGCGAACTGCACGGGCACGGCGCCTCCATCGTGCTGACCTATCAGGGCGACCGCGTGCAGGACGAAGTCGAGAAGCTCGCAGCCGAACTCGGCGGCAGTGCGTATCCCTGCGACGTCTCTTCCGATGAGTCGCTCGCGAGCCTAGCCCAGCGGGTCAAAGCCGAGCAAGGACACCTCGACACGCTCGTGCACTCCATTGCCTTCGTCAATAAGGAAGATCTCAAAGGCAAAGTCTACACGACCTCGCGCGCAGGCTTCGCACTCGCGGCCGACATCTCGGCCTACTCGCTCATTGCGTTGACGAACGCGCTCGTCGACGTGCTCGCCGACGGTGGCAGCATCATGGCGATCACCTACGTCGGGTCGACGGCGATCGTGCCGAATTACAACATTGCCGGCATCGTCAAGGCGGCCCTCGAGTCGATCGTTCGATACCTCGCCTACGACCTCGGCGAGCGCGGCATTCGCGTCAACGCGATTTCCGCCGGGCCGATCAGCACGGCCAGTTCGCGCCAGGTCCGCGACTTCAAGAAAATGCTGGACAAGGTCGCCTCCGCCGCGCCGCTGCGGCGCAACGTGACGCAGGAAGACGTCGGCAAGACCGCCGTGTATCTGGCCTCGAACCTCTCGGCAACGATCACCGCCGACATCCATTTCGTCGACGCCGGCTTTCACGCCATGGGCATGACCCCCGAGCCGGCATCGGTCTGATGCGCGGCGCCATCGTCGTACCGCGTGGCGGGGCCGGGCGGGTTGCGGCGTCCGCCGCGGCTGCGGCGAGCGTCGATGAAATCGCGGCCATCGTGGTCACGCTCGACGCGCTCGAGAGACGGTCGGCGCGGCCCACGCGCGACGCGCCGGATGGCGACGGCGCGAATTCACCCTGGCGCCATGCGGGGCGCGTGTACGACGGCTACGACGCCGCGATGGCGGGCCGGCGCCCATGAAAAAATTGCTCGTTGCCAATCGCGGTGAGATTGCGCTACGCGTCATGCGCTCGGCCCGCGAGATTGGCTTAGCGACCGTAGCCGTGTACTCAGAAGCCGACCGCACCGCGTTGCACGTCGCCTATGCCGACGAAGCGTATCTGCTTGGCCCGGCCGCGCCAGCGCAAAGCTACCTGCACGTGGCACGCATGCTCGACGTCGCCGCGCGCAGCGGCGCCGACGCTATCCATCCCGGCTACGGTTTTCTTGCGGAAAACGCGGCGTTCGCGCGCGCGGTCATCGCGGCGGGTCTGACGTGGGTCGGACCGCATCCCGACGCCATCGACGCGATGGGCGACAAACTGCGGGCGCGTCAAGCGATGATCGCCGCCGGCGTACCGGTCGTCCCGGGCGCAATCGAGCCGCTCGCCGACGTGGCCGCGGCGCTGCGCGCAGCCGATGAATACGGCTTGCCGCTCGCACTCAAGGCATCGGGCGGCGGCGGCGGCAAGGGCCTCAAAGTCGCCCGGACGCGGGACGACATTGCCGCCGCATTTACGACCGCCGTGCGCGAAGCCGAAGCCTACTTTAAAAACCCCGTCGTGTATGCCGAACGTTACCTCGATAATCCCAAGCACGTCGAACTGCAGATCCTCGCCGATAAACACGGCAACGTGGTGCACGTCGGCGAACGCGATTGTTCGCTCCAGCGCCGCCATCAAAAGCTCGTTGAGGAGACACCCGCGCTCGTGAGCGTGCGCGTCCGCGACGCGCTGCGCGACGCCGGCATCGCTGCGGCGCTCGCGATCGGCTACGACAGCGTGGGGACGATCGAGACCCTCGTCGCGGGCGATGAATTCTTCTTCCTAGAGATGAACACGCGTATCCAAGTCGAGCACACGATTAGCGAGATGATCAGCGGCATCGATTTGGTCGCCGAACAGATTCGCGTCGCGGCCGGTGAGCCGCTGGGTTACACCCAAGCCGGCGTGCAGTTTCGCGGCCACGCCATCGAGGTGCGCGTGAACGCCGAAGATCCCGCGGACGCCTTTGCGCCCGCCCCCGGTACGATCGTGACCTACCGGGAACCCGCGGGATTCGGCGTGCGCGTCGACGCGGCCGCGACAACGGGCACGACGATCTCGGCGGATTACGATTCGCTCATTGCCAAACTCATCGTGTGGGGTCCGACGCGCGAGGCCGCGCGCGCGCGCCTGCGCCGCGCGATCGATGACTACACGATCGTGGGCGTGCCCACGACGCTGGCGTTTTTGCGGGCGCTCGGCGAGGCGCCGCCGGTCGCCGACGGCTCGTACGGCACCGCGACCTTGGAGACGTTCGCGGCGACGTGGACGCCGCCGGCATCGGACGCACCCGCGGCGCATACGGCCGGCGCCGTAGCACCGAGCGATGTCGACGTGGTGCGCGTCGAGGTCAACGACAAACTGTTCGTCGTGCGCGTTCTCGACCGGCCGCCGTCATCGGGCAGCACGCCCCGCAGCGCCGGGCGCACCGCCGCGCCCAAGGCGGCGGTCCGCGGCAAAAACGGCCGCACACCCAGCGGCAACGACGTCGTCGCTCCGATGCACGGCGTGGTCGTTGAAATCGGCGTTGCGCCGGGCGAGGCAGTCAGCGAAGGCCAAGTCGTGGCGGTGATCGAGGCCATGAAGATGATGAACGAAATCCGCGCACACCGCGCCGGCACGGTCGCGATCGTTCACGCCGCAGCGGGCGCGACGGTCGAGGCGATGGCTCCGCTCGTGACGTTCGTGTAGGCTCGCGCCTTGCCGCCCAGATTCTTGCGCGCTGCAATCGCGATCGGTGCGGTCGTCGATGCGACGGTCGCGATCCTCGCGCTCTTCTTTCAGCAGCTGCTCGGGCCGCTGTTCGATATCCCGACCAAAGACCCGGCACTGACGACGATCGCAGGCGGCGAGTACGTCGTCGTGACGCTCCTTTACGTCGTGCTGCTGCGCGATCTCGAACGCTTCGCGCCGCTGCTGTGGCTCGTCGCCCTCGATCAGCTTTTCGCCGGCATCATACCCGGGCTCGAGATCGCGCGCGGCCACGTCGCCGCGACCTGGAAGACGATCGGCCCGATCCCCCTGAACCTTACGCTTTCGCTCGTTTACGCGCTCGCCGCCCGCGCGCGCTAGAAGATCCCGCGCCGGGGGAGCGGCGCGGTGGCGCCGGAATCCAGGAAGGATGGCAACCTCTCCGCGTTCCTCCTCAGCCCGCACGCAGAACGGCAGCGGCATCCCGCTTCGGCCGTTTTACGATGCGACCGACGGCGCGACCGCGCGCGCGGCTGAGGCGGGCGGGCGACCCGGCGACTTTCCGTACCTGCGCGGGATCCGGCGCGACGGCTACCGCGGACGGCTGTGGACGATGCGCCAATACGCCGGGTTCGCGACCGCAGCCGAGTCGAACGCGCGCTATCGCTACTTGCTCGCGCGCGGCACCACAGGTCTATCGGTCGCGTTCGATCTACCGACGCAACTCGGCTACGATTCGGACGCGGTGCCGGCACGTGGTGAAGTCGGCAAAGTCGGCGTGGCAATCGATCACGTGCGCGATGTGGAGACGCTCTTCGACGGGATCCCGCTTCACGACGTTACCGTTTCGATGACGATCAACGCCCCCGCCTCGATTCTGCTCGCGATGGTGCTGGCGGTAGCGCGGCGCCGCGGCATTCCGTTCGCGAAGCTCGGCGGAACCATTCAGAACGACGTGCTCAAAGAGTACGTCGCGCGCGGTACGTACATTTTTCCGCCCCGCCCGTCGATGCGGCTCGTGACGGACGTGATGGCCTACTGCGCGAGCGACGTGCCGAACTGGAACACGATCTCGATCTCCGGTTACCACATCCGTGAAGCCGGCTCGACGGCCGTCGAAGAGATCGCCTTCACCCTCTCCAACGCCAAAGCGTACCTGCGCGCCGCGCTCGAGGCGGGGCTGGCGGTCGATACCATCGCGCCGCGCATCTCGTTTTTCTGGAACGCCCACAACGATTTCTTCGAGGAAGTCGCCAAATTTCGCGCGGCGCGCCTGCTGTGGGCACGCATCGTGCGCGACGAGTTCGGATCGACCGATGCGCGCTCGCAGATGCTGCGCTTTCACACGCAAACCGGCGGCTCGACCCTGACGGCGCAAGAACCCGATAACAACGTCGTGCGCGTGACGCTGCAAGCGCTCGCGGCCGTGCTCGGGGGCACGCAGTCGCTGCACACCAACGGCAAAGACGAAGCGCTTGCTCTGCCGACCGCCGAATCCGCGCGGTTGGCACTACGCACGCAGCAGATCATCGCCTACGAGAGCGGCGCGGCCGACGTCGTGGACCCGCTGGCAGGATCGTACTACGTCGAAGCGCTGACGGCGGAGCTGGCCGAGCGCGCTGCGGCGCTCATCGCGGAGGTTGACGAACTCGGCGGCAGCGTCGAGGCGATCAACGCGGGCTGGATGCAGGCGCGTGTGGCGGAATCGTCCTATCGCGCGCAGCAAGAGATCGAACGCGGCGAGACGACCGTCGTCGGCGTCAACGCATTTGCCGAAGCGACGAACGGTCCGCAGATGGATTTGCAAAAAATCGACGCGCGGATCGAACGCGAACAGGTCGCGCGCGTCCGCACCTATCGCGCCGAACGTGATGCCGCCTTAGTTGCGGCGCGGCTCGACGATGTACGCGCGGCCGCCGCCGGGACGCCCAATCTCATGCCCTGCTTCCTCGAAGCCGTCGACGCGGGCGCGACGCTCGGCGAGATCTGCGACGTCTTACGCGGCGTCTTCGGCAAACACGCCGCGGAGGCGATCGCGTGAGCGCTCCCGCGAGCGGCGCACTCGACGCCGCAGTCAACGCCTGGACGATCGACCACGTCGCAATCGTCGTTGCCGATCTAGAGGCGACGATTGCGTTCTACACGCAGACGCTCGGCTTCGCGCAACTCTACCGCGAGATCGTCGCCGATCAAGGTATCGAAGCGGTCGGCATCGCCACGGGCGATTCGGTCATCGAACTCTTACGGCCGCTCGACGCAGCATCGGCGATCGCGCGTTTTCGCGGCGACGCGCCGGCCAAGATGCACCACATCGCCTATCGCGTCCGCGACATCGTGGCGGAACTCGTCCGGCTGCGGGCAGCGGGCGTTCGTCTCATCGACGAGCAGCCGCGGCCGGGCGCTCACGGCAATATGATCGCATTTCTGCATCCCAAGAGCACCGGCGGCGTGCTGACCGAACTTTGCCAACGGCCAACGGGCCCGGCTACGTCGTAAGTTGCGCGCGGCTGGACGGGGCTGCTCGAGAATTTCGCGCACGCCGCGCCCGTTCGGGCAGCGTAAGGCGGCGGCACGCACGCCCGCACGGTGTAACCGCGCGGCGCTGTCGAAATCGTGTGCCACCGCTCGTCATGGGGTCGAGCGGCGATCGTGCCGTCAGCCGAGGAGATGACGATGAGCTACACATTGATGGTCTACCAGACACCGGAGGATCTTGCGAACCGGCGCGATCCCGCCCAGCGCGAGGCGTACTTCGCGCCGTGGATGGCGTACGTGCAAGCGCTGCGCGATGCGCGGGTCTTCGCCGGCGGAGCGGGTCTCCATGACGCGGCGGAGGCGACTACCCTGCGCACGCACGAGGGCGCGCCGCTCGTCGAAGACGGGCCGTACGCGAATACGAAGGAGCAGCTCGGGGGGTTTTTCATCATCGATGCTCCCGATCTCGACGCCGCTCTCGCCTGGGCCTCGCGCGTGCCCATCGCGATCGGCGGCGCCGTCGAGGTCCGGCCGAACCTGCAGACGAGTGGCTGAACGCGTCGCGGGCGACGCGCACGACACGGTGGCGCGCGTCGCCCGCGACTCTTACGGGAAGCTGCTGGCGTTCCTCGCTATCCGCACGCATGACATCGCGGCGGCGGAGGATGCATTGGCAGATGCGTTCCAGGCCGCGCTGACGACGTGGCCGCAGCGAGGCGTTCCGCGTAATCCCGAGGGCTGGCTGCTCACGGCGGCCCGCCGTCGCGGCATCGACGTCACCCGCCGCGAGCGGGCGTTCTCGAATCTGCTCCCAGTATTGTCCGCTGCGGACTGTGCCGCCGCAAACGGCGATGGCGAGGAAGCGTTCCCGGACGAGCGTTTGGCAATGCTGTTTCTGTGCGCGCATCCAGCCATCGGCGCGCACGTCCGTACACCGCTGATGCTGCAAGTCGTGCTGGGCTTGGACGCCGCGCGAATCGGGTCTGCGTTCCTGGTCGCGCCGGCGACGATGGGGCAGCGCCTTTCACGCGCGAAGGCTAAAATCTACCACGCGCGACCATCGTTCGAACTGCCGTCCGCTAGCGACTTGCCGGCGCGCCTGGGCGCGGTACTGCAGGCGATCTACGCGGCATACGGGAGCGGCTGGGAGGGCGCGGCGGGCAGCGAGGCGCGGTACGGCGACCTGGCCGATGAAGCGCTCGCACTCGGAAGGCTCCTGGTTTCGCAGCTTCCGGGCGAACCCGAAGCGTACGGCCTGCTCGCGCTCATGCTGCTCTGCGAAGCTCGCCGCGCAGCGCGTCGCGACGCGCGCGGCGCATACGTCCCACTCGCCGCACAAGACCCCGCACGGTGGTCCCGTCCGCTGATCGCGGAGGGGCTGCGCGCGCTCCGGCAGGCAGCGCAGTTCCGCCAGATCGGGCGCTTCCAGCTCGAAGCGGCCATTCAATCGGTCCATCTGGAGCGAGCGGAGAGCGGTGTGACCAATCATGCGGCGATCGTCGCGCTCTATGCCGGCCTCCTGGACCTCGCGCCCGCCGCGGGCGTGCGGGTGGGGTACGCCGCGGCACTCGCGGAGACCGCGGGGGCAGTGCAGGGTTGGACCGCGCTACAGCACATCGCGCCGCACCAGGCGGAGCGGTATCAGCCGTATTGGGCGCTCGCCGCACATCTCTTACGCCTCCTCGGTCACCGCGACGAGGCGGGTGTGGCGTACGATCGCGCAATAGCACTGTGCACGGACGCGCCGACGCGCGCATACCTCGCGGAACAGCGTTTGGGCTGATTCACCATTGCAAAAGCGTCGAAAGGTGCGTGAACGGGAAAGCATGCGCCATGGAACGCTCCCAGAGCGCCGGGGATTCGCCCGCCGGAACGTCGGCAGAACGCACGGCTACCGGCGGCGACGCAGCGGCCGAAGAGAGCCTTGCGCTGCGCCGGGCGTTGCTCTATGTGGTTCTGCCATTCTGGTTCGTTCCTGGAATCGCGGACTGGTATTGGCACCGCAAAACCGGAATCGAGCGCACCTCGGGCACGCACGAGTCGCTCACCCACGTCCTGATGATGAGCGCGGTCGGCGTCCCGGTCACGGCTGCGCTGCTCCTGGACATCAACGCGCTCGTGCTCGCGATGATGATCGGCGGTTGCGTGGTGCACGAAGGCATCTCGCTCTGGGACGTGTCGTACGCTAACGCCCGCCGGCCGGTGCCCCCGCTCGAACAGCACACGCACAGTTTTCTCGAAGTCTTGCCGTTCGCGGCAACGGCGTTTACGATTTGCCTGAGCCCCAAACAATTCGCCGCGATGATAGGACGCGGCGATGAAACTCCGCGCTGGCGGTTCGAGCCGAAGCGGCCGTCACTCACCGCGCGCTACGTCGCTTCCATTTTGGGGAGCGTGGCTGCCTTCGTGGCTCTTCCCTACGCCGAGGAATTCGTGCGTTGTTATCGCGCCGACCATACGCTGCTCCCGCACCCCGCGCCCGACAAAGAACCCGAGAAGCGCGCGTAGGAATAACCCTTACGGCGCCGGCACCGGTGTCGCGGGGATCGATAGCGCTCCGGTCGCCGTGCCGGCGTGCGGCGCAAGCCGGACGTCGATCTGCGTTTCAAAGGTGCGATCCCACGGCAACGTGATCGTCAAACCCGCGTCGCGGTACTGCGGAAAGGTAGCCGAGAGCAGCTGCAGCGCGTAAGGCCAGAGAGCCGCTCGGTTCAGCGACGCGGTTTCCCGCGCGACGTCCGGCAGGAGCAGCGTCGTGTCGATGTCGCGCGCGCGCAACGTCTCGTTGAGCACCGGGCGCACGAACTGATGGAACGCGTAATCGTCGATGTACCGGTCGAGCATGAATTGGGCGTGCGCGCGCGCGTCGTAGCGTCCCGAGCGGCGTCCCGCGCCCACCGCGATCGCTTCCGGCAGCGCCGTGCCGATCGTGTTGGCGTCCGTATTCCACGACGCGAACGCGTCGATCTTGCCCGCGAGGCCGCGCTCGACGAGCGCTTGCGTGAGAGCGCGCTGTTCGGTGCTCGGCTTGCCCGTGAGGAAGGTGAGATCCGCGACGGCGACGCTCTTCCCACCGGAAACGTCGCTCGCAATGCGGTCCTCGAACGCGCGCTCGTCCTTGTCATCCGTTTGCGCGACGCGCACGTAGAGGTCGATATCGGCGTGCGTCGCGACGCGCGTCGCGCCGCACGCCCGGATGATCTGCGAAATCGTCGTTTCGATCGGCACGTACTCGAGCGCATCGTTGACCGCACCGCCGTCGGGCCGTGAATAATCCAGCGCGACCGTCGGCGCCCAGCCGACATTGCGCGCGAACGCTCGGGCCAGCATCACCATGCCGAGTTCGTCCGCGCCCGGCTCGATGGACGCCCGGTCGCCTAGACCAAAAGCGCGCGCCGCACGTTTGAGCGCCGCGACGTCGGCGAGATGCAGGCCCGTCGGTCCCGCGTCGTCCTGACCGATGACGATGCGATCGAAGCCGCCTTCCGCGGCCATCTGCAACGCCCACTCGTCGACATCGCGGTTGCGCGCCCGCGTCGTGAGGTACGCGTTGAGCGTCCGGGGCCCAATGAGTTCGCGCAGATGCGCGGCTTTCCGGCGTTCTTCGCCGGTTTGCGGCGGATCGGGCAGATTCGCATACGCCGCGATGTCGTCGACGGTCTGCCCGGCCGCGTAGTAGTTTGCCGCGCCGCCGAGGCGCGGCACGCCGGTCGGCGCGAGGCGCATGATGGTTCCGAACACGCTGACGTACGCAATGGCACGTTCGGACTTGAGCCGCGCGAGGTCGCGCAGACGCACGTACGCTTCGCCCGTCCCGACGCCGAATATACGCGAGGCAACGAGGCCACCGTAGGCGACCATATCGCTCGATGCAACGAGCGCCTGGACACCTTGCGTTTGCGGCCCGCGCAGCCAACGTGCGATCGCCTCGGGATCCCCCGCGCGCAGATAGTTGCCCAAGCTCGCGCGCGGCGGGGTGACGAGGGGCTGACCCGCGATTGCGCCCAGCTGCACCGGTAATTGGTACGTGACCGGACGATCGTCCAGCGGGACGAAGGCGATGGCCGGTTCGGGCACCGCCGCGCGAACGCTGCCGCCGGCGGAAGCCGCCAAAGCGCACGCAAAGAACGACGCGCGGATGGACGCGAGCACTACGCGAGTTCGACGAGCAGATCACCTGCGGCGATGCGCGCGCCGACGGGCGTCAGCACGGACTGCACCACGCCGTCGACCGGTGCGTGCACGACCGTTTGCATTTTCATCGCCTCGATCGTCAGCAGCGCCTCACCTTTGCGGACCGCCCGCCCCTCGACGGCTGCAACTTTGACGATCTGCCCCGGCATCGGCGCGCCGACGTGATGCGCGTTGCCGGGTTCGGCCTTTCGCGGCAAGTCCTTGATCCCCGATAGGCGCTGGTCAAACACCGAAACCGTACGCGGCTGCCCATTGAGTTCGAAGTACACGGTGCGCTGGCCGCTGCCGTCGGGCTCGCCCAGCGCCGCGTAACGCACGAAGAGCGTCTTGCCGCGGTCGATTTCGATCGCGATTTCCTGACCGACCTGCATGCCGTAGAAGAACACCGGCGTTTCGAGATTGTCGACATTGCCGTAGGTCGCGTGATGCTTGGCAAACTCGACGTAGACCGCCGGATACATCAGGTACGATGCAAAGTCGCGATCGGTCATCTCGCGCCCCACGAGCGCTTCGGCTTCCGCTCGGGCGGCAGCAAAAACGAGCGGCGGCAACGACGCACCGGGGCGTTCGGTCAGCGGCGCCTTACCTTTGAGCACCTTGCTTTGTAACGCTGCGGGGAAGCCGCCGGGCGGCTGACCCAGATCCCCCCGGAAAAACTCCACGACGGACTGCGGAAAAGCAACCTCGTGCGCGGGATCTTCGACTTGTTCTTGCGTCAGGTCGCTCGAGACCATGAAGAGCGCCATGTCGCCGACGACCTTCGAACTCGGCGTCACCTTGACGATGTCGCCGAACATGCGATTGACCGCCGCATAGGTCTTCGTCACCGTGGGCCAACGATCGCCCAAGCCCATCGTCTGAGCCTGCTCGCGCAAGTTCGTATACTGCCCGCCGGGCATCTCATGGTCGTACACGTCGGACGTTCCCGAGCGCATCTCGCTTTCGAAGGGCCGGTAGAAACGCCGTACCGCTTCCCAATACGTCGAAATTTCTTTGATGGCGTCGGCGTCGAGCAGCGTGTCGCGCGGACCGTTGCGGAGCGCCGCGGCAATCGCGCCCAAGTTGGGCTGCGAGGTGAGCCCGCTCATCGCGTCGATCGCACCGTCGACGGCATCGACGCCGGCTTCCACCGCGGCAAGCACGCTCGCACCGCTGTTGCCGCTCGTGTCGTGCGTGTGAAAGTGAATCGGCAGCGAGATCTCTTCGCGCAGCGCACGTACGAGCACGCGCGCCGCCTCGGGCTTGAGAAGTCCCGCCATGTCTTTGATGCCGAGCACGTGCGCGCCCGTCGCCTCGATTTCTTTGGCAAGCGTCACGTAGTAGCGCAGATCGTACTTCGGTCGCGACGGATCGAGAATGTCGCCCGTGTAGCACATTGCGACCTCGCACAGCCGGCCGCTCTCGAGCACGGCATCGATCGAAACGCGCATGTTTTCGACCCAATTGAGACAGTCGAAGATGCGGAAGACGTCGATGCCCACCTCGGCCGCTTGCGCGATAAAGTAACGCACGACGTTGTCGGGATAACTGGTGTAGCCGACGGCATTTGCGCCCCGGACGAGCATCTGCAAGAGCACCCCCGGCACCGCGCGCCGGATCGCCCGGAGGCGCCACCACGGGTCCTCTTGGAGGAAGCGCATCGCGACGTCGAAGGTCGCGCCGCCCCAGCACTCGAGCGAAAAGAGATTGGGCAGGCGCTGCGCGTAGACGGGCGCGATACGCACGATGTCGCGCGTGCGCATGCGCGTCGCCAGCAACGACTGGTGCGCGTCGCGCATCGTCGTGTCGGTGACGAGCACGCGCTCCTGGTCGCGCATCCACGCGGCGAAGCGCTTGGGACCGAGCTCCGCGAGCAGATCGCGCGTTCCCGGGGCGAGCGGCGCCTGCCACACCGGTGGAACCACGGGCTCGGTGCGCGCTTCGGCGGCGACGCGGCCCTTGACTTCGGGATTGCCGTTGACGACCACTTCGGCGATAAAGGCGAGCACGCGCGACGCGCGGTCGCGGTAGCGGCGCAGATCGATGAGGCCCACGTGCTCGTCGAGGAAGCGCGTCGTCACCGTCCCGTCGACGAACTCGGGGTGTTCGAGCAACGCGTCCAGGAACGGTACGTTGGTCGTCACGCCGCGGATGCGGAATTCGCGTAGCGCTCGCAGCATGCGCAAGCGCGTTTCAACGAACTCCGGCGCCCACACCGTGACTTTTTCGAGCAGCGAATCGTAAAACGGCGTGACGACGGCGCCCGCGTACGCGGTTCCCCCGTCGAGCCGCACGCCGAATCCGGTCGCGGGGCGGTACGCCACGATCTGGCCGTAGGTCGGGGCGAATCCGTGCTGCGCATCTTCGGTCGTAATGCGGCATTGCATCGCATAACCGCGCACCGAGATACCGTCCTGCCCTGGGACGCCGCTCTGGGCCGTACCGATGGCCGCGCCCGCGGCAATGCGAATCTGGGCTTTGACGAGGTCGATTCCGGTGACCATTTCGGTGACCGTGTGCTCGACTTGAATGCGCGGATTGACCTCGATGAAATAAAACGTCTCGCTGTCGAGGTCGACGAGGAACTCGACGGTCCCGGCGTTGTCGTAGCCGATCGCGCGGGCGAGCTTGAGCGCGGCCGCCGTCATGCCGTCGCGCAGGTGCGGCGCGAGGTTGCGCGCGGGCGCTTCTTCGACGACTTTCTGATGGCGGCGCTGCACGGTGCAATCCCGCTCGCCGAGATGAACGACCGTTCCATGCGCGTCGCCGAGAATCTGCACCTCGATATGCTTGGCCCGCCCGACGTATTTTTCGGCATACAGCTCGTCGTTGCCGAAGGCAGCGGCGGCTTCTTCACGAGCTAGCGCGATCTGCTCGGGCAGCGCCTCCGATTCGAGCACGACGCGCATACCGCGCCCGCCGCCGCCCCAACTCGCCTTGAGCATGACGGGCAACCCGACCGCGCGCACCTGCGAGGCGGCTTCCTGCGGATTACGCGGAAGGGCGTCGCTGGCCGGCACGACCGGAACGCCCGCCGCGGTCGCAAGCGCACGCGCCGATACTTTGTTGCCGAAGCGGCGCATCGTCTCCGATTTCGGTCCGACGAAAATGATGCCGGCGGCCCTAACGGCGTCGGCAAAGTCCGGATTTTCCGAGAGGAAGCCGTAGCCCGGATGAATCGCATCGACGTTTGCTTCGACCGCGATGCGTACGATGTCGTCGATGTCGAGATACGCCTGCACGGGCGACCGGCCCTCACCGACGAGGTATGTTTCGTCGGCTTTGAAGCGGTGTAGCGCGAAGCGATCCTCGCGCGAATAGATCGCCACCGTCTGCAATTCGAGTTCCGTCGCCGCGCGCAGCACGCGAATCGCGATTTCACCGCGATTGGCGACGAGCAGCCGGCGGATCTCGCGCGAAGGCTTGGTGGTCATCGTCCGGATTCTTCAGAGCACTGCGCGTAAGAACCCGCCGGAGCCCGCGAGCAGCTCCCGTGCCGCCTCCGCGTCGACCGCGCGCGCGGCCATCACGACCGCGACCTTCACGCTGCCGCCCGCGGCGGCAAGCAGTGCGCCTGCGCTGGCCTCGTCGATGCCCGCGAGCGAACCAACGAGCCGCAGCGCGCGTGCCTGCAGCTTTGCGTTGGTCGCGACGACGTCGACCATCACGTTGTCGTAGGTACGACCGAGGCGGACCATCGTCGCGGTCGAGAGTGCGTTGAGCACGAGTTTCTGCGCCGTACCGGCCTTGAGGCGCGTCGAGCCCGCGATGGGTTCGGCACCCGTTTCGACGACGATCGCCAGATCGCTGCCGCGCGCGAGACTCGACGCTGCGACGCTGGTAAGTCCGATCGTGAGCGCACCGAGCGTACGCGCCGCAGCGACGGCGGCGACGACGTAGGGTGCACCGCCGCTGGCGGAGATGCCGACCACGGCGTCGGTGCGGCGCACGTGCGCGCGGACCTCGGCGGCACCGGCGTCCCCATCGTCTTCGGCTCCCTCGACGGCGCGCACGAGCGCGGCCGGACCGCCCGCGACATGCGCCACGACGAGCGTCGGCGGGGTCCCGAACGTCGGCGGACACTCGGCCGCATCGAGCATCGCGAGACGCCCGGACGTGCCCGCGCCGACGTAGTGCAGCGTCCCGCCCATCCGCAGCCGCTCGACGATTGCGTCGACCACGCGCGCGATTGCGGGTGTCGCGGCGCGCACGGCTTCGGCGGCCATGACGTTTTCGTCCGCGAGAAGCGCGACGAGCTCGCTTGCGGAAAGCAGATCGAGGCCGCGCGTGCGAGCGTTGGCCGCTTCGGTTGCAGGCAGGGAGGGTTCGTTCACCCGAGCGACGCTTCGGCCAGCCGCAGGGCGACGCGCTCGGGCTCCTCGCGCAAGCGCACGATCGTAGACCCAAGCGTTTCGCTCGTGACGCGCGTTTCGAGCAGAAACGTCAGCAGCGAATTTTCACGTAGCAATCCACCCGCGAAGGCAATCGCCGGTGAGGCGTCGGCGAGTCCGGCTTGCACGACCGTCGCGCGCGCGAGGTCGGCGAGTTCTTGCGCTGCCGTCTGCACGATCTTGGTGCTCGTGCGGTTCCCTTTGCCGGCGAACGCTACGATCGCAGGCGCCAGCGCGGCGATGCGCGCGACGTCGAGCGGCGCGCCGTAGATCGCCTCGAGCAGCGACGCGCGGTCGGTCGCGCCGAACGCGCGAGCCGCAAGGGCGAGCGTCTCGTCCTGGGGCGCGCGTCCGTCGTACGCGCGCCCCAGCTGCCGTAGCGCCGCCATGCCGATGGCAAAGGCCGAACCCTCGTCTCCGAGCAGATAGCCCGCGCCGCCGACGCGCACGCACGCGTCGGCCGTCTCCGCATACGCGACGCTTCCGGTGCCCGCCACGAGCACCACACCCGGGCCACTCGGGATCGCCGCGCGCAGCGCGACACGGGTGTCGTCCTCAACCGTGACGCGCGTGGCAGCGTCGAACGCCGCGCGCAACGCCGCAAGCAGCGGCTCGCGCACCGCGTCGCGCCCCGCCCCCGCGGCCGCAACGAAGAGCGCATTCGGCGCACGATCGCCCGCGATCGTGCGCACCGTCGCTACGATTGCGGCAGCTGCCGAAGCGACGCCCTGCGACGACGCGTTGGCCGGGCCGCCGTGCAGCGTCGCGTCGCAGGTGCCGTCGAGCGAGCGCGCCGCGGCGGTCGACGTTCCGCCGGCGTCGATGCCGACGGCGAGGATTTGGGTCATGCTAGCTCGTTCGCCGCAACCTCGGCCGCCATCTGCGCGAGCAGTTCGGACAGCCCATGCGGGACGATCGCACCGAGCACCGTGGGGCGTTCCGCGCCGGTCGCGCTCGGCACATTCGCCGGGCGGCCGCGCAGCGTTTCGTAGCCGAGCAACGCAAACGCGAGCGCTTCTTTTGCGTCTGGATCGATGCCGAGCGTCGCGGAGCGAACGACGTCATACGCCGGTAGACGGGCGGCGAGACCCGCCACGAGCGTCGCGTTGTGCGCGCCACCGCCGCTCACGATGAGGCGCGCGCGGGCCGGCCCAAAACGCTCGAGTGCGTTCGCGATCGTTTCGACCGTAAACGCACACAGCGTCGCGCAACCATCCTCGAGTGAGAGCGCCGCCAAGAGCTCCGCGTGCGCGTCGAGCAGGTGGATTCCGAAGCGTTCGCGTCCGGTCGATTTGGGCGGCGGCTGCGCGAGGTAGGACGCTTCGCGCGCGATGAGTGCGTGCAGCGCGCGCGGTCGGACACAGCCGCGCGCGGCCCGCGCGCCCCCGGCGTCGTACCGCTCGGCGCCGTTCGTGCGCCGAGCGACGAACGCGTCGAGGAGCATGTTGCCTGGGCCCGTGTCCCAGGCCGTGGCCGCCGAGGCAGCGGTGCCGCGTTCGAGCACCGTCAGGTTTGCGATGCCGCCGAGGTTGAGGGCGACGACGTCGTGCTCGCGCGTCGCAAAGAGCAGGGCATCGACGTAGGGCACGAGCGGTGCCCCCTGACCGCCGGCGGCGCAGTCCGCACGACGAAAATCGAAGACGACCGACGCACCGAGCGCGTCGCGCACGCGGTACGGATCGCCGATTTGCAGGGTCTCGTGCGCATCGCCGTGGTGAAAAAGCGTCAGGCCGTGGCTAGCGACGTAGTCGACGCGTTCCCGCCGCGCGACGTGCGACGCGGCCGCGGCAAACGCATCGCCGAGCTCGCGATCGAGCGTCGCGACCACGGCCGGTGACGGTTCGTTCGGCGGCAGCGCGGCGATGAGGCGCGCGCGCAGATCCTCGTCAAACGGCAGCGTCGCGAAGCGCACGACATCGAAAGCGTAGCGCTCTGCCTGCGGACGCACTTCCACCAGCACCGCATCGATGCCATCGAGCGACGTGCCCGACATCAGGCCGATGGCACGCATCAGCCGAACGTTGCGAACGCCGCGTCGCACACCGCAGCGCGCACGTCGCGCAGGTCGCGACGGCCGTAGTAGACGGCATTGGTCAGCAACACGACACAGACGTCGCGGGCCGGATCCGCCCAGACGCAGGTTCCCGTGAAGCCGGTGTGGCCGAACGTGTCGGGCGAAGCGACCGCACCGCACGAGTTGTCGTCGCTCGTTTTCAGCGCCCAGCCCAGGCCGCGCCGCAACACCGGATCCGGGCCGTGCTCCGCAACGGCACCGCGCGCGAGCGGCGACGGCGCGCGCCCCGTCGCCGCGGCCAGGTACGTGTCGGCGATGCGGCAGATGTCGGCTGCGGTCCCGAAGAGTCCCGCGTGCCCGGCGACGCCGCCCATCAGATACGCCTTCTCATCGTGGACGGTGCCGCGCAGGCGCCCGCGCCACGCATCGTTTTCCGTCGCGGGCACGGCGCAGGGAGCGTCGTTGCGCGGCCGGTAGTCGGTCTGCGTCGCGCCGGCGCGTGCGAGCGACCGCGCGACCACGTGCCGCAGCGACGCGCCTGCCGCACGTGCCAGGAGCGCGCCGAGCGCGATGAAGCCGAGGTCGCTGTAGACCACGCGTTCGCCCGGCCGCGCCACGAGCGCACGTCCGAGCGCATACGCTTCGACGTTTTCGTCGAACAGCGTGCGGTAATCGGCGCCCGATTGCATTCCCGCGGTGTGCGCGAGCAACATGCGCAGCGTAATGTCTTCATGCGGCGTTCCGCGCCAAGGCGCATGCCACGGCACGAGCGTTGCATCGAGCGTCAGCGCTCCGGTGGCTACGGCGTCGAGCGCCGCATGCGCGACGACGACTTTGGTGAGCGAGGCCAAATCGAAGCGCGTCGTAAGACGCGTCGGCTGAGCGCCCGGCAGATCGTCCAGCGCCCCGTAGGCGCGTTCGAACACCGGCCGCCCGGCACGCTCGATGCGCAACACCGCGGCCGTGAAGCGCCGTCCCAACCCATCGCGGACCACGTCATCGAAGCGGTGCGCGAGCGTCGCGTTCATGCGGGTACCGTTCCGAGTGTAACCGGCACGCGTCCCGTTGCGGTCGCGCGCCCGACGAGCACGTCCGCGAGCGCGTCGACGGAGGCTTCGCCGTCATCGAACGTGCACGCGACGCCGCGCGCGCCGCGCAGCAGGGGAACGTCGAATGGTTCGAGCGCGCTTACGGCGACGGCGTGCGGTGCGGCGGCGAGCAGTGCGGCGAGCGTCGCGCGCTGGGCGGCGTAGCGGTGCGCGCGGCGCGCGACGAGCACGATGCCGCGCGGACCTTGCGCGGCGAGGACCTCGAGCAGCATCTCCCGCATCGCCGCATCGGGCTCCAGCGGCACGCGCAGCAGTTCGCTGCGCATGCGGCGCCGGCGCAGTGCCAGGCTGAGCGACGGCCGCTGCGCCGCACTCGCTGCCACGCCGTCGCCGGCATCGCCTTCGAACGACACGACCGTCACCGGCAGCGCGAGGTCGAGCAACACGTCGCCACAGACGAGGGCGACCGCGCGCGCCGCGACCATTCGCGCAACGTCGTCGAGTTCGCGCGCTTCGCGGCTGCCGGAAGGGTCCGGGGCGCGCGCGGCGAGCTCGTTCCGCAACGCGCGTAAGCGTCCTGCGGCGCTCGCGAGTCGCGCGTACGGAAGCGAGCCGTCGCCGACCGCTGCCACGATCGCATCGCGTGCCGCGCGCGCCAGGGCGAGGTCCCCACTGACGACGCAGCAATCTGCGCCGGCGGCTAGGGCGAGCACCGCGCCGCGGGCCGTTCCGGCGGTGCGCGCGATGGCATCCATCTGCAGGCAATCGGTAAAACACACGCCCGCAAATCCCAGCTCGTCACGCAGCAGCGTCGTCAGCACGCGCGCCGACAGCGTTGCGGGCCGCTCGGGGTCGAGACCCGCGACGATTGCGTGCACGGACATGACCGCACGTGCGCCAGCGCTAAAGGCCGCGGCAAAAGGAACCAGGTCGCGAGCCCGCAACACCGCAGCCGGTGTGTCGATCCTCGGCAGCGCTTCGTGCGAGTCGAGCGCCGTCGCACCGTGGCCCGGGAAATGCTTTGGTACCGAAGCGATTCCGCCACGCTGCAGACCGCGTACCAGTGCCGCGCCCAGCGCCGCGACGCGCGCCGGATCGTCGCCGAGCGAACGCGTTCCCACGACGGTGCTTGCGGGGACGAGCGCGAGATCGAGTACCGGCGCGAAATCGACGTTGGCGCCGATAGCGGCGATGTCGCGCGCGTGGCGTGCGCCGACGCGCTCGGCCAGCTCTTCGTCGTCCGTCGCGCCGAGCGCCAGCATCGCCGGAACTCCGGGCTCGGCGAAGCGCAGCCGCGCAACGCGGCCGCCTTCCTGATCCACGCACGCCAGCGCCGGCGCGTCGCCGCCCGCGGCCGCGCGGGCGGCTGCGATGAGTTCCCGCGTCGCCGCAAGCGTCGTCACGTTACGTGCGAAAAGAATCACGGCACCCGGGCCGAGTTGCGCGAGATCTTCGGCAGCAGCGGCCGCAAGCGCGCCTTGCGGCAGGCCCACGCAGAGCACCTCGCCCGCCAGACGCGCAATCTCGGACAAGGGCGTTAGAGCAGGTAGATGATCTGCGCGGTCAAGGTTTGCGCGCGCTGGCTGAGCATGACGTTGACGTGCGCGCCTTTCTTGATATCGGTGATACCGTGAAAGGTGTTCGTCTTGGCGCGAAAGTCGGTACTGGGCAGAACCACCACGTCGTACGTGCCGGTGCCCGACTTGACGGTAAAATGATTGGTCCGGTAGTCGACCGACACGACCTCCCCGTCGACCGAACCCGCATCCTTGGCGCGTACGTGCGGTTGCTCGTTCTCTTCGCCGTCACTGAGAACGGCCACATGCGCCGGAAGCACGGTGCGATCGTTCGCCGCGACGGCCGGATGCCACCCGCCGAGCACGACGAAGCTCGCGAGGACCGGTAGGACGACGAACAACCGAGACATGACGCCCCTCTAACGTAGTAAGTCGCGCTCGGCGTTCCTTTCGCCCCCAAGCTCGCCTTCAAGCTCGCGCGCGTAGGCCGCCGCAACGGCGCGTCGGAGCTGGACCCGGTCGGCAGCGCTGCTCGCCGGTCCATCCGCAAGCGGCCCGAGCTCCGCACGATCCCGGTGCAGTGTCGCCGCGAGCGTCGTGGCGTCGCCGTGCGCGCACGCCCGCGCGACGCTCGAGAGCGCCCGCAGGCGGCGAACGGCATGGTCTTCGGGCGCTCGGCCCGCCAGCACGAGCCGCAGCGCCACAAACGCCTCGTCGGCCGCCCGCGCGCCGACGGCTTCGAGCGCGCGATAGAACGGCGCCGCACCCGGAACGCCGGAGCGCTCGGCCAGCAACGCCGCGACAACGTCAGCTTTGGAGATGGCTTCGCCGAGAAGATAGCCATCGACGATTTCGAAGCCCACCGCCATGCGTTTCGCCGCTCTCGTTCTTTCGGTCTGCTTGAACATGACCGCCGGCGGGTGCGTCGCGCTTGCAGCATCCGCGAAAGCCGACCCCGCTAGGGCCGCAGCTCCCCTCGATGCCCTTCTCTCTCTCGCGCGGGCAGCCAGCGGCGCGCCGTACCGCTACCATATCGTCAGCGTCGCGCACGAAACGCACGACGGCCGAACGATCGAAGTGACGACCGAAACCGACGGCCCCAAATATCGCGTCCGCCGTTGCGGGAACGGCCTCTGCTCGGGTTTTTACTTCGACGGCGAGCGTGGTTACGACGCGAATTTAAACAACACGGCGCTACCGCTTTCATCGCACGTCGATGCGCTGCAACTCAGCCTGCGCGCGATCCTGTCGTACGCCTTTACTGCGCCCGGCTTCCGCGCGAGCGGCGGCCAGCTTAGCGAACGCGAGCCGGTGCTCCGGGAGGGGCACACGTACCGCCGGCTTTCGGTTGCGCCTTTTCGCGGCGCGTTGCTCGACGCTATCGTCGACCCGCGGAGCGGCCTGGTCGCCGCGATCGTCTCCGATGAACGCAACTATGCCTTCGAACTGCGCGACCAGCGCAAGGTCGCGGGCAAACTCCTGTTGCCGTATGAAATCGCCCTCAACGGCAGCGTCCTCGAACGCTTCGATCGCCGCTCGATTGCCAATGCGCCGCTCGAAGCGCCGGGGGGACTCGTACCGGACCTCGCGAGCGATGCGCGATCGATCGTGATGGCAAAACTCGAACGCACGACCGACCAGCCGGTCGTGCCGTGCAGCGTCGGCGGAGCCAGCACGACATGCCTGCTCGACACGGGTAACTCCGGTCTCTCGATGAGCTTAGAACTCGCGGAGAAGCTCGGCATCGAGCCGCGTGGCGGCGCATTCGCCATCAAGGGCGTCGGCAAGTACGTAACGGGCATCGTCAGAGCGCCCAAACTCGCAGTCGGTGCCGCGACGTATCCGAGCGCCGACTATGTCGTCCTGCACGACTTGCATCAGTACGGCTACGACGTCGTGCTCGGGGCCGACGCGTTCGCGCATGCGCGCATCACGATCGATTACACCAAGCGCACGGTCGCATTCGCGCCGACGGCGGCCGGGCGCGACGCGTCGAACGCGACTGCCGTTGCGATCGCGTTTCAAAACTTCATACCTGTTGCAATCGTGCGCCTAGGCGAGCAGAGCGCGACGCTGGCAATCGACACGGGAGATGAATCGACGATTAATCTCGATTACGACTATTATGCGGCGCATCCGGGGATTTTCAAGCCGAACGGTTCGGCGCCGGTCTCGGGCATCGGCGGAACGAGCGACGAAGTGACGGGCGAAGTACCGCACATCCGCTTGGGCGACTACGAGGTCGCGCGCCCGAAGATCGGCGCCACAAAAGGCCTCGCTGCGACGGGTCAAGGCCACCTCGGCAGCGGTCTCCTGCGGCACTTCACCGTCACCTTCGATTACGGCCGCAGCCGCATCGAACTCTCGCCGCGCCCCGGCGACTCGAGCGTCCACGCAGTCCCCTAAAAGAGAAGAAAAACTCCGCAGAGTTGCGGAGTTTTTCCAGTGGCTCCCGAATCTGGACTCGAACCAGAGACCCGCTGATTAACAGAATTTAAATCTGAAGTATAAGCCTAAGTGATCATTCACCGCTGCTCGTGCCATCTTGCGGCCGGAGAACCGCCGGGAGTATTTACCTCCCTACTTTTGATTGTGGGCCGATTCTACTCGGTCTTCTTGCGACGATCTTCTAGCGCCTATCTCTAATTCCGCACGTGAACGTGCAACGATCGAGCCCTCGCGACCCGCACACAGTTCCGCTTAAGTTGGTTCCGGATTCGTGCCGAAACGTGTAGTAGCGTAGCGGAGATCGACGCGCCAAAATATGCGTAGAATCAAGACTAATTCGGCGTCGGGGATGATGAAGTTGCTTCTTCTCCAGTTCGCGAGTTCGAACCGGGAGATCTAGGGATACTCTGAACAAGTGAGGGCATCTTTGCTTATAATGGTGGCATGAAGCGAGAAGAGCAACTTTCGCTTGCGAATGCTCAGTTCGAGCGGTTCGCGAAGCCGACCAAACGAGCCGCGTT